>ERZ1106930.52-NODE-52-length-65607-cov-592.578243_pt1 | contig 65607 bp, 56 predicted proteins | sample MGYA00403663_ERZ1106930 | MGnify/ENA primary metagenome ERZ1106930 (study PRJEB35170, sample SAMEA104062438) | human gut metagenome | biome: human gut; feature: human-associated habitat; material: faeces | place: Denmark | collected 2012-06-26 ... | reverse complement strand
ACGGAAAAGAGCGTTACCGTCTTTGATATTGACAAAGGCGGCGCGCGCGATTTGCGGAAGATACCGCTCAAAGCAGGGAAACAGCTCGTTCGGCTTTCGGCAAACGGCATGCAGGATGCTCTGTCCCTGGTAAAAAAATACCCGGATTGTTACATCGAATTGACCATGTATCTCAGCGAGCCGCTTTTAACGGCGCAGGTTCGGGAACTGAAAGAGGCGAATGAGGGTATCCTGATTTTGTTTCCCAAGGTGCAGGGCAGCGGCGAGAGTGCGGATGTATTGTCGCTCAGGCAGCTTCCCGCGTCGGAACTGTTCAAAACATATTATAAGTCGATATATTCGGAAGAGCCGTCCGATGATCTGACCGAGTTATTTCTATCTTTGACGGAGCATGCCGATGAAACCTAAGTATTTAAGTTTTTGCGGGATCAACAGTTTTTCCAAAAAGGCGGAGATCGATTTTGAAAAATTGCTTTCCGGCGGAATATTCGGGATATTCGGAGATACGGGAAGCGGGAAGACGACGATTCTGGATGCCATGATCTTTGCTCTGTACGGCCGTGTGGACAGGATCCGCGGCGGAAACGGGAACGAGATCATCAACTATAATTGCGATAAAGCCTGGGTTCTGTTTGATTTTGAAACCGAAACGCACGACGGCCGCAAAGTCTATCGGATCGAGCGCGAGATCAAACGGAAAAATTCTGCGCAGTCGCTTACCTTGTCGGAACTGAGCGGAAAGAGAATTATAGCGATCAGCGACGGGGTGAAAAACACAAATGCAAAAATTCAGGAGATCGTCGGCCTTTCTTTTGAAGATTTTAAAAAATGCATCGCATTGCCGCAGGGCGAGTTTGCGCAGTTTGTAAAATCGGAGCGGGGTGACCGATTGCGCCTGATTTCCAGGCTGTTCGGGCTGGAACGTTTCGGGGATGTGCTGAACGCGCGCATCAAGGAAAAATACGCGGCCGTGAAATCTCTTTGCGACAGCAAGGAGGGGGAGCTTCGCGGATATGCGGACGCGGATGATGCCGTGTTGAAACAGCTGAAAGAGGACGCGAAGAATCTGAACGCGCAAAAGAGCGAGCTGGATCTTGCCTATGCAGATTTCAAAGCAGGCTATGAGAAGACCAAGGCGGCGTATGAGCGGACAAACCAACGGATTCAGCTTTCCAGGCAGCTGACGCTGCTTTTGGCAAAGCGTGAAGAAATGGAAGGTTTGGAAATAAAGGCGAAACAGATCCCTGCGGCGCAAAGTATCGTCGAGCTTCGCCGCGGCCTGAACCGTTCGGAAAAGGAAAAGGCAGATACATTGCTGGCGCAGGATAAGGCATTGGCGGACAAAAAAAAATCACAGCAAGCGTTGGATGAACTGGTCGCCTCTTTCGATGCGGATGCAAATAAAACGGCGGCAGAAGAGATCAACGGGAAACTGGCAAAAATTTCCTATGCGAAGACGGATGCCGAATTGCTGAAAGGGTATGCGCGCCAGAGGGAATCTTTGCGGGAAGAATACCAGAAAATAATTTTGAAACAGTCTGCGGCAAAGAAAAGAGCGCAGGAACAGTCTGTATTGCAAGAGAGCATTGCAGACAAACTTCAAAAATTAGGGAAGCTGACGCCGGAAGCGTACCTTGCGGAACGGCTGGACAGTGCTCTTCTGGCATCGGAATTCCGATCGGCCAAAGAATATTTTGAGAAAAGCAGGAGCGATCTGCATCGCGATTTCTCGGGCGGAGAACTGTTCGAACGGGTGGATGCGGAGCTTGTGAAAAAGGCGGCGGAGTATGCGGCCAAGCTGGAGCGTGAAAAGTCCGCGGACGCGTCGGAGCTGCTCGAATCTTTTAAAAAATTGCAAAGACAAAGGGAAGCGCTTCTGGCGGAGCAGAATGCCCATGCCTTGGAAAGAGCCAAAGCGGAGAGCGAATCCGACGAGGCGGAAAAAGAACTGGCGCGTATCAAGTCTGACGGAGAAAAAATTGCGGATACGGTAAAAAAGCAGGAAGAAAAGATCCGAAATGCACTCGGTGTATCCGAGGTCCCAGATTTTTCTGCCCTGGAAAAAAATCTGCGCAATCAAAGAAAAGAGCTGCAGGATTCCCTCGATCTGTTCACGAAAAAATGTGAGGATTTAAAAAAGAAGATACGGGATGACGAGCTGGAGGAAACGAAATGCCGTACGATGCTGGCACGGCTTGAGATCGTGCTGGCGGAAGACCGCGGCAAATTACAGGAATTACTGGTCTCTTCCGGCTTTTCAGAAGAGGAGAAAGCGCAGAAACTGCTGGCGGAAATGCCGCAGGCAGAGCCTGTGCTCAGAAAAGTTGAGTCATACCGCAAAGAATTGCATGAAGTACGGGCAAAACTGAGTTTACTGGGGGACGGCGCTTCGGATAACGTATCGGAAGAAGAGTTTCAAAAGAGCGAAGAGCAAATGCAGCTTTGGGCGCAGAAAAAGGAAGAAGTCACCACAAAATCGGCCGTGTACGCCCAGCAAGTGGCGAATTTGGAAAGTCGGGTTCAGATACGGAAAAGGCTGGAAAAAGAGCTCAAAAGCGAAGAGGCGGAACTTTTTAAGATTGCGCGCCTGCGCGATCTTGTCCGCGGCAATGCGTTTATGGAATTTGTGGCGAGCGAATATCTTTCGGATATTTCGGTGGCGGCGTCGAAAACGCTTTTGCAGCTTACGGGCGGAAGGTATTTTATACGGTATAAATCGGGGTTTGTGATCATCGATAATCTATGCGGCGGGGAAGAGAGAAGCGTCAATACTCTTTCGGGCGGAGAAACTTTTCTGGTATCGCTTTCCCTGGCGCTGGCGCTCAGTTCGGCGATATATGCAAAGTCGCTTCGGCCGATCGAATTTTTCTTTCTGGACGAAGGGTTCGGCACGTTGGACGAAAAACTCATCGATACGGTCATGGACAGTCTGGAAAAATTAAAAAACAGCAAATTTTCGATCGGTTTGATCTCGCACGTGGAAGAATTGAAACACAGGATCAATAATAAAATAACGGTAACGGGTGCTGCCGAGGGCGGCAGTTCGGAAATACAGATCAGCTGCTGAGCAAGGGAGGTCATTTTGGCGAATAAAATTTTAACACCGATAACGCTCTGGAATGATTTTGACGATTCACTGCCTGTAGACGAGCAGATCGTCGATGAACGGACGGAAGAAAAATCCGTATTTCGGAAAGTCCGTTTTTCGGGGAGAAGTGTCGGCGCATCGCGCGTGAATATTTTTGCGTTGTTCGGCATGCCGTCGGAAGGAAATTCAGTTCCGGCTTTGCTGATTTTACCGGATTGTGATCACACGGCGGACATTGCTCTGATACGTCGGTTCGTACAAAAAGGATACGCGGTTCTCATGCCCGATTATCGCGGGAAATTTTCTGATTCGGAAGGGAAAGAATATACCGTATACCCGGAAGAAATTGCGTATGCGAATTATGAGCAGGCGGGCAGGCATCTGGATTTTGCGGAGCCTTCGGCGGTCGAAACTTCCTGGTATGAATGGGTTGCCGTGGCGCGGTATTGCGTGCGGTATCTGCGGGCGAATGCGCAGATATCCAAGATCGGTGTCATCGGTCTGAAAGCGGGCGGCGACATTGCCTGGCAGCTGGCGGCAACGAGCGATGAACTTTCCTGTGTGATCCCTGTTTGCGCAGGTGGCTGGCGGGCGTATCGGGGGATCAACAAATTCGGGGACTCCGCGGCTGAATTGAAGATGGATGACGAACGCTATCGTTTTCTTGCGGGGGTGGACTCTCAGGCGTACGCGCAGTATGTGAAGTGTCCCGTGCTGATGTTGTGTTCCACCAACGACGAGCGTTTTGACGCGGACAGGGCTTTCGATACTTTTGCGCGTATCAATCCGCAGCAGGACAAGACATTTTATTTTGCGGTACGCTACAACGGAAAGATCGGCAATACGGGAATGAAAGATCTGGATCTTTTTGCGGATAAATATCTGAAAAGCCGAGAGGTTTTTATACCTTCGCCTGCGGAGATCAGTATTGAAGAAGATGACGGGGAACTGGTTGCCAAGATACGGTCTGACCGGAACGGGGAAATGGTATATTGTGAAGTTTTTATGGCGGAAGACTGCCCCGATTCCTCAGTCAGGGACTGGACGCGCTGTACATTCAAGCGTGATACGGAAGAGAACGAACAGGTTTTCCGTCTGAACGCCTACAAAGGGAGTTCGCGCGTGTTTGCTTTTGCGAAGGCAAAATACAGCTGCGGGTTTGCGGTTTCATCCAAGATCGCGGTCAGGAAGATCGAGAAACAGTACACGAACCTGACGGATAAGAACCGCATTTTGTACAGCAGTGTCAATCAATTTGACAGTTTTGTCCTTGATAAACTGGACAAAAATGTACTTGCGGATTGTTTTCTGGACAGCAGCGTGCCGCCTATTTCGATGGTTGACGGGCCGTTCGGGATCCGCGGGATCTATTCTTCGTACGGGTTGCGGCTTTACCGTATCAATGATCCGAAATTCAGGCCGGAGCAGAATGCGCTGCTGAAGATGGATCTGTACAGTGCCAAGTCGAATATTATCCGACTCTGTATACTTGCGGCCAAGAACGGTGTTTCGGAAAAATATTATTGCAACCTGAAAGTTACGGGCGGAGAATACTGGGCTGATCGGGTGCTTTCTCCGAAAGATTTTAAAACGGAGGAAAACAAAGCGCTGTTGCAGTTTTCGGACGCCGTATCCGTTTCTTTTTCTTCGGATGAGCCGTTTTGTCTGAATAATTTGCTCTGGATTTAAAAATTTCACGGAATTTACTTTTTATAAGGTAAAAAATATGGTATACTCATTAGGAGATAAGGTTATCACGAAGAAGAAGCACCCTTGCGGCGGCAATGTCTGGACGGTGATCCGCACGGGAGCTGATTATAAGATCAAATGCGATAAATGCGGCAGGGTCGTGATGTTGTCGTATCCGGAATTTTTGAAGGCGGTCAAGCAAAAGGCGGTATCCGATGAGTGAACGTACGAATTATAAAGAACTGATAGAAACCCGGCGGTATCCGCAGCGAGAAACAATGTCTACTGTTCGTTTTTTTGCGGTATTGCTGGCAGTTTTCGCGATCTTTATTTTCGTTTTTACAAATGTATTGATCGGCGTACAGGTCAACGGATCGTCGATGGAGCCGACTTTATACGGCGGGGTAATGGGTTCGGACGGAAAATATCATGGCGGCGATTATCTGTTTGTCAACACGTTGGATCGGCCGGAGCATGGCGATATCATTGTGTTTCATGCGACGCCGAATATCAGCAACAACAGTGAACTGATCAAGAGGGTGATCGGACTGCCCGGCGACACGATCAAGGCGCAGAACGGCGTTTTATATCGTAAAAACGCGGGGGAAGAATCTTTCGCGGTCGTGGAGGAACCGTATCTGGGGGAAGTTTGGACGGAAACGCTTCCGGCTTCCGGAGAGAAGGAATATTATATTGTTGACGGCTGCATTGTGGTTCCCGAAGGGATGGTATACGTGATGGGGGATCATCGCAGCGTGAGCAGCGACAGCCGATCGTTCGGCCCGATACCGATGAAAAGTATCGTCGGGGTCGTGACCGGTTGGTCGTTGAAACATAAAAAAATTTTGACCGCCGTTTTCGGATTTTTTCAATTCGGATAACGGGAAAGGGAGTAAGCGGAATATGAGCGATATCGTAATTACATCTGACAGCACCTGCGATTTGAGTGAAGAGCAACTCGAAAAAAACGGGATCAGCCTGATGCGCCTGAGCGTTATACTCGGCGCGCATACGTATAAGGACGGAGTGGACATCACGCCTGCGGATATTTTCCGCCATTTTGACGAAACGGGCGAACTTCCGAAAACGGCGGCGCCGAGCACGGAAGAATATGCCGCATTTTTCAGACAATTTACGGATGAGGGAAAGACGGTCATACATTTCAACATTTCTTCCAAAGCCAGCGGGTCTTACGGATTTGCGGCGGCGGCTGCAAAGGAGTTTGACGGCAAAGTGTTGGTTGTCGATTCGCACGCGCTCTCGACGGGGCAAGGTTTGCTGGTCATGAAAGCATGCGATCTGCGGGACGAAGGTAAATCCGCGAAGGAGATCTATGACGAGATCATGTCTTTGCGCGAAAAAGTCAACACGTCCTTTGTTCCGGATACACTGTTGTATCTTTATAAAGGCGGGCGCTGTTCCACGCTTTCCTATTACGGCGCGAAAGTGTTGTCGATCCATCCTCTGATCGATATGAAGGACGGAGAACTTTATCCGAAAAAGAAATATATCGGGAAAATGTCGAGATGTATCCGCAATTACATCAATGACCTTGTGGCGGAATATCCTTCTTATGATAAACGCCGTTGTTTTGTGACGCACAGCAATGCAGATCCGGAGTTGGTAGAGCTTGCGAAATCGATGGTGGAAGAGCTCTTCGACTTTGAAGAGATCGACGTGACGGTAGCGGGCAGTATCATAACGAGCCATTGCGGAAGAAATACGCTGGGCGTCTTATTTATAACGAAATAAATCGGGAGAAGAGTTTTACATGACGATAGTTTTTAATGACGATGACCTGATTGCGGCGTACAAGCAGCAGCGGAACATTTTGCGCGGATTTTTGGGCGTTACATTTATTTTTGCTGTTATCTGTATCGCATGCCTTGTTTATTTTATGTCGCTTCCGTATGAGGATCCATTGCAGCCTGTACCGCAAGTGATCGCGAGCGCGGTAAGCTGTGTTTACGTGGTCTTCGCGTATGTTTTTATGGGAATAAAATTTCACCGTGCGCGCAGGTATTATAAACTGATCAGCTATGTTTCTGTCGGTATGAAACAGGTGAACAACAGTATTTTTTTGCGGTATGAGGAGCCTGAATTGCGCGACGGGGTGGATTTTTATGTTCTGATCTTTTCCGAATGGAGCAAGAAAAAATCGGAATACATGGACAGAAAGATTTACTGTGATAAAGAAAAGCCATTGCCCGCGTTTCAAAAGGGGGATGAGGTATGCTATCTTACGCAGGGAAATGTGATCATAGAATATGAAATTGTGGGACATGATGAAAATTTTGCGGCGGAAAAAGAGAAAGAAGATGCGAATCGGAAACCGCTGCGGATAGGAGAAGTGAAATAATGCGTGCAGTAGTAACAGTGACGGGAAAGGACAAGATCGGGATCATTGCGAAGGTCAGCAGTTTTCTTGCGGAAAAAGGGGTGAACGTCGAGGACATCAGTCAGACTCTTTTGCAGGATTATTTTGCGATGATCATGCTGGTGGATATCAGCGACCTGAAAATGGAGCTTTCAGAGCTTGCGAAAGAATGTGAAGAGCTCGGGCGGCAGATCGGTATGTCGATCCGCATGCAGCATGAAGCAATTTTCAATGCGATGCACAATATCTGAGAAGGGCCGAAGAGATGTTTAACAAGTTTGAAGTATTGGAAACCATTGACATGATCGAGAGGGAGCATCTCGATATCCGAACGATCACGATGGGCATATCGTTGTTTCCGTGTATCGGAGCGACGGCGGAAAAGACAGCGCAGAACGTATACGATACGGTCTGCGAGAAAGCGAAGAACATTGTAAAAGTTGCGCAGCAGCTTTCGGGAGAATACGGGATCCCGATCGTGAACAAGCGGGTTTCGGTCACGCCGGTGAGCCTGATCGCGGCACCGTTTCCGCAGAAAGCGGGGCTGATCGGGAAAGCGTTGGACAAGGCTGCAAAAGAACTCGGGATCGATTTTTTGGGCGGATATTCTGCGCTCGTGCACAAAGGCACGGCGGATTATGAAAAGATATTTATTGAGGGGATTCCGGAGTTGCTCGCTTCGACGGAACGCATCTGTTCGTCGGTGAATATCGGGTCGAGCAAGTCCGGTATCAACATGGACGCCGTTAAACTCATGGGTGAAGTCGTGAAAAAGACGGCGGAACTGACAAAAGAACAGGACGGCTTAGGCTGTGCAAAGCTGGTCGTCTTTGCGAATGCCGTGGAGGACAATCCGTTCATGGCGGGAGCTTTCCACGGGGTCGGGGAAAGCGGCACGGTCATTAACGTAGGCGTATCGGGGCCGGGCGTTGTCAAACATGCCTTGGAAAATATCCCGGACGCAAATCTGAACGATGCGGCGGAAACGATCAAGAAAACGGCGTTCAAAATTACGAGAGCAGGTCAGCTGATCGCCAAAGAAGCGGCAAAGCGCCTGAATGCGGAATTCGGGATCGTGGATCTGTCGCTGGCGCCGACTCCCGTGATGGGCGATTCGGTCGCGCATATTCTCGAAGAGCTCGGGCTGGAATGTGTGGGCGGACACGGTACGACGGCGGCGCTTGCCATGCTGAACGATGCGGTGAAAAAGGGCGGCGTGATGGCAAGTTCTCATGTGGGAGGCTTGTCGGGAGCGTTTATACCGGTCAGCGAGGACATCGGCATGATCCAGGCGGCGGAAAAGGGATTGCTGAATATCGACAAATTAGAAGCCATGACGGCGGTCTGTTCCGTCGGATTGGATATGATCGCGATCCCCGGGAAAACGCCCGCAACGACGATCAGCGCTATTATTGCAGACGAAGCGGCGATCGGCATGATCAATAACAAAACGACGGCAGTCCGCGTGATCCCTGTACCCGGAAAAGATGTCGGCGACAGCGTTGAGTTTGGCGGATTGCTCGGGCGGGCTCCGATCATGCCTGTCAATACGACGGACAGCTCGCGGTTTATTTTGCGCGGCGGCAGGATTCCTGCACCGATACACAGTAACAAAAACTGATATTCTGGAGATGTGGTATGGAAAGAAAGGAAGTCGAAAACAAATATAAATGGAAAACGGAAGACATTTTTCCTTCGGATGAAGCATGGGAAGAATGCTATTCGCAAGCGGAGAAGATGCTTGATTTTAGCAGATTCGAAGGGCAATTGACCACGGCGGAGAAATTTGCCGAATATTGCAGATGTTCGGAAGAAACGGGCAAAAAGATCGAGCGGCTGCATTTGTATGCGCATATGCGTCACGATGAGGACTCGAGAGCTGCGAAATACACGTCGATGCAGGCGCGCGCGATGTCGCTGTATGTAAAATTTTCTTCCGCAACGTCTTTTGTGGAGCCGGAGCTGACGTCGCTGAGCGATGAAACGCTGGAAAGTTTTTGTAAAGACGAACGGCTCAAAGATTATGATTATTTTCTGCGCCAATTGATCCGCAGCAAAAAGCACATACTTTCGGCAGCCGAGGAAAAACTGCTGGCATCCGGCGGTGAAATGTACGCGCAGTTCCGGAATGTTTTTTCCATGATCGACAATGCGGATATCAAGCTTGGAGAAGTGGAAGATAAAAACGGTGAAAAAATCAAGCTGACGCACGGCGTGTACGGCGTTTTGCTGCACGGGACTGACCGCGAACTTCGCAAAAAGGCATTCGAAACATATTATTCTGCTTATATCGGTTTGACAAATACGATCGCGGCGACGTACTACGGGAACGTTTTGAAAGACGTATTTTTGTGCAGAGCGCGCGGGTATAATTCCTGTCTGGAACAGGCATTGGACGGAGAGGACGTAGCGGCTGTCGTCTATGAAAATCTGATATCTTCGGTGCATGAGAATCTGAAGGATATGCACGACTATATCGCTTTGCGGAAAAAGATACTCGGGCTCAAGGAACAGCATATGTATGATATATATGCGCCTTTGGTGGAAGATGCGGATCTTAAACTTTCCTATGAAGAAGCGTGCGACCTTGTGGTGAAAGGGCTGGCTCCTTTGGGAGAGGAATATTGTTCTTTGCTGAAAAAGGGCTTTGCGGAAGGCTGGGTGGATGTCTGTGAGACGGCCGGAAAGAGAAGCGGGGCGTACAGTACGGGTATGTACGGACTGCACCCGTATGTGCTTTTGAACTATCAGAAGACGACGCACGATGTCTTTACGATCGCCCATGAAATGGGACATTCGCTCCATACGTATTATTCAAATGAAAATCAGCCGTATGCGAAAGCGGACTACAGGATTTTTGTGGCGGAAGTAGCCAGCACGGTCAACGAAGTTTTGCTGTTGAAATATATTCTCGGGCAGACGAGCGATCTGAAAATGAAGAAGTACCTGCTCAATTATTTCCTGGATACCGTTCGTACGACATTGCACAGGCAGACAATGTTTGCCGAATTTGAATACCTTGCACACGATGCCGCGGAGAAAGGGACTCCCTTGACGGCGGAATACTGCAATAAAATTTATCTGGATCTCAACCGTCAGTATTATGGCGACGCGATCGTGCATGACAAGGAAATTTCCTATGAATGGTCGAGGATTCCTCATTTTTATACTTCTTTCTACGTTTACAAGTATGCGACGGGGATCATCAGCGCCATTTCGATCGTCAGCCGTATTCTGAAAGAGGGAGAGAAGGCTGTCCGTGATTACAAAAAATTCCTTTCATCCGGCGGAAGCGACAGTCCTGTCGAACTTCTGAAGCTGGCGGGGGTAGATCTGACAAAACGCGATGCGTTTGACGCGGCGATGAAAGAATTCCGCGAGACGTTGGCGCAATTTGAGTCGTTGTCCTGATATGATACGGTGCCATTATAAGAACGATCTTGAAGAATACAAGCGTTTCTGCGTGTTCCATCTGTTCGTGGCGCGCGGAGCGCAGGCATTCGCGTATCCGATCCTGTTTTTAGGGATCGGGGTCGTGCTTTGCGTGTTCGGCGGTCTGAGCGGCAACAACCTCCTGTTTGTCGGCGCCGGAGCCTTGTTTGCGGTAGCGGTAATCATGCCCTTTGCGATGCAGGCTCTGCAGAAATCAAAAGCGGAAAAGCGGGTGCGCGCCAATGCGAATTTTTTAAAGACGCAGCAATTTTTTTGTTTTGATGAAAGTTCGGTGACTTTGACGTTGAAAGCGGGGGATCGTGAAGAAGAATATGAGATCCCGTACGAACAGATCGCCGGGATCTACGAGCGAAAAGATTTGTTTTATGTATACATCGGAAAAACGCAGGCACTGATCGTTCCGAAAAGCAATCTGGAAGGCGGATCGGCGGACGATCTGGCGCGGCTGTTCCGAAAGACGGGGAAGCGTTTTAAAGAAAAAAAGTCACTCAGAGAAAAGACAGCGGTTTAAGCCGCAGGAGAAATGATCATGGCAACCAAGACAAATGTTTTGCCTAACAATCTGGAAGCGGAACAGGCATTGCTCGGATGTTTGCTGATCGACAACGATATCCTTACGGATATACTGGATAAATTATCGGAAGATGATTTTTATCAGGAATCGCATAAGTTGATCATCGGTGCGATGAAAGCGACGTTCAATGCCCGCAAGCCTGTCGATATTGTCACGCTCGCCGATCAGCTGGAGAATGATAAGACTTTGGAGAAAGCGGGCGGGATCACATATCTGACCGATCTTGCCAGAATCATGCCTTCGGCAGCAAATTACAAGACTTATTTTGACATAGTTAAGCGCGACAGCGTACATCGCAGGCTGATCCGGTCTTCGCAGAAAATTATAGAGGAATCGATGAGCGGAACGGATGCGGCGGACAGCATAGCATTCGCAGAAAAACAGGTTTTCGATATTTCGAGGACAATGGACACATCCACGCTGATCGATATGCGCGAAGATGACAGCTATGATCAGGTGTTGAATAAATTCGAGGTCATATCCACAGATAAAAATGCTTTGCGCGGAGTCAATACCGGTTTTACAAAGCTTGATAAGATGACGAACGGCCTTCAGAAATCTGACTTTATCGTATTGGCGGCGCGCCCGGGCGTCGGAAAGACCACGATCGGCATGAACATCATCGAGCATGCGGCATTGTGCGATAACCGTGTCTGTGCGGTTTTCTCACTGGAAATGCCGCGCATCCAGTTGGCACAGCGTTTGCTGTGTTCGTATGCGAGGGTGAGTATGTCCAAAGCGCTCGCAGGGGAACTTACGCAGTCGGACTGGAAAAAACTTTGGAAAGCGAGTGCGGATCTGAAAAAAGCGAAAATCTATATCGATGATTCGTCGAAAATCACTCCGGCGGAAATTTTGTCCAAGTGCAGGCGCCTGAAAGCCAGAAAAGAAGGGTTGGATATCATCATGATCGACTATATCCAGCTGATGGGAAGCGGGGAGCGCAGGGCGGAAGAAAACCGCCAACAGGAAATTTCATCGATCACCCGTAATTTAAAGATCATGGCAAAGGAACTCGACGTGCCGGTTCTTGCGTTGTCTCAGCTGCGAAGGATCTCCTCGAAGGAAGAACCGCAGCTGTCGGACTTGCGTGAATCGGGCGCTATCGAACAGGACGCGGACATCGTTATGTTCATTCACAGGCCGGATGTTGCGGCGACGGAAGAAGAGATCAAGAGCGGCAAGATCATCAAGGATGCGGCGGACCTCATCATCGCAAAGCATCGTAACGGTGAATTGGGAAGGGTAAAGCTCAGGTTCAGGGGCGATCAGGTTCGTTATGTAAACCCGCCGCCCGGGTTCTTGCCGGATGAGCCGGGCGAACCGGATCCGAGAGAGCGCAGCAACGACGGCGATGATTACGATGAAGCTTTGCAAGAAATGGAAAGAGGCGGAACGGAGTATCGGGACGATGCGCAAGATATGTCTGCGCCGGACGATTTAGGGTACGGAGAAGATGATCCGGATTATCCCGATGACGACGATATTCCGCCGTTCGATCCGGATGAAATACCGCCGGACGGGGTGTAAAAATGGAAACGGTTATAAGCGGTATCACGCATGAGTCTTTGGCTGAGGCGAAAAAAATTCTGTTAGCAGGCGGTGCGGTTGCCTTTCCGACGGAGACGGTATACGGGCTGGGGTCGGACGCGCGGTCTGACGCGGCGGTTGAAAATATTTATCGGATCAAGGGCAGACCGCAGGACAACCCGCTGATCGTCCACGTTCACCTTGATTATGATCTGGATTCGTTGGTTTACGACGATAAGCCGTACGCCAAGATTTTACGGGAAACTTTTTTACCCGGGCCTTTGACGCTCGTGTACCGAAGCAGAGGGAAGGTAAGCGGCAGGGTATCCTGCGGACTGGATACTTTGGCAGTCCGCGTTCCTTCACACTCCGGCGCGCAGGAGTTTTTGCGGTATGTTGATTTGCCGATTGCTGCGCCTTCCGCCAATATTTCAAAGCATGTCAGCCCGGTTTCGGCGGAGCACGTCTACTATGATCTGAACGGGAAAATCCCTTTGATTTTAGACGGAGGCGCATGTTCCGGAGGTATAGAGAGTACTGTGTGTGACGTAACAGGCGATTATCCTGTTGTTTTGCGTCAGGGACTTGTTTCCAGAGAAATGATAGAACGTGCGGTCGGAAGATGTGAAGTATATGTCCCGAAAGAAGGCGAACAGGTTCGCTCGCCCGGGATGAAATACAAGCATTACGCGCCTAAATGTAAGACGTGCCTTTTTGACGATCCGAGAGCGGCGGTTGCTGCATTTGCGAATCTGAAAGAGCAGGGAAACAGGGTGTATGTTCTTTGTGAGAGTAAGTACGCAGAGATGTTTCCGCCCGAAAAGGTGCTGGATCTCGGAAGAACGCCGGAAGAGATGGCGAGCAGGCTTTACAGTTTGCTTCGGCAGGGAGAGAAAGTCGCGGATGTGATTGTGGCTGTCAGACCGCAGGAGACGGGCGGCGTTATGGCAGGAGTTCTCAATCGGATGAACAAAGCTTGCGCGGGTGAATAAAATGAAGAGAAGGAAAGTTTTATTCGTATGCACGGGAAACACATGCCGCAGTCCGATGGCGGAGGCGATTTTTCGTTCGGAAATAAAAAAACGTAAAATAAAATTTGTCGATACTGCTTCTGCTGGGATTTTTGCGGAGGGCAGTTCCTGTATCAGTGAGCACAGTGCGCAATGTCTTACCGAACTTGGAATCGATTTTTCGAAATTTAAACCGCGGCAGTTAAAGCATAAGATGATTGAAAACAGTTATCTCGTGATTTGCATGACCGACGGTCAAAAAGAATTGCTGAACGGATTTTCCAACGTGTACAGCATATCGGAAATTGCGGGATTTGAAATTCCGGATCCGTACGGAGGAAGCATAGAGGTGTACAAGCGGACGGCTGAAATGATTGAAAAAGCTGTCAAAATCATAATTATGAAATATTTCGGCGCTGAAAGCGGCGCAGCATTTTAATACAACAGACAGGAGAAAGAAAAAATGAAAATTGCGGTTGCAAACGATCATGGCGGACTTGAATTAAAAAAAGCGCTTTTGAAATATCTGGAAGAAAAAGGGTATGAAGTGAAGGATTTTGGCACCTATACGAACGATTCGTGCGATTATCCCGATTTTGCTTTACCGGCAGCGGAGGCGGTTGCGGCAGGCGAGTTTGATCGCGGCATATTGATATGCAGCACGGGGATCGGCATTTCGATTGTGGCAAACAAGGTTCCGGGGATACGTTGTGCGCATTGTCATGATACGTATTCGGCGAAATACACGCGCCTTCATAATGACGCCAATATGCTCGCGTTCGGGCAAAAGATCATCGGGGAAGGCCTTATGCTGGAGATCGTGGAAACGTTTTTGAATACCGGATTTGAAGGCGGCAGGCATCAGCGTCGGATTGATAAAATTACGGCAATAGAAGAAAAATATTGCGGCAATAAATAAAAGATTTACGGGAGATAATTTACGATGGCTAAAGTATTTGTTATGGATCATCCGCTGGTACAGCACAAGGTAACCATGTTGCGCGACAAGAATACGAGCACAAAGGATTTTCGTGAGCTGGCTGAAGAGATTTCTTTGTTGATGGCATACGAAGTGACGAGGGATCTGCCTCTGGAAGACGTGGAAGTGGAAACCCCGATTTGCAAGACGGTTGCAAAAACGGTATCCGGCAGAAGTTTGGGGATCGTTCCGATCCTTCGTGCCGGGTTGGGTATGGTAAACGGTATGTTAAAACTTGTGCCGAACGCAAAAGTGGGGCATATCGGGCTTTACAGAGATCCGAAAACGCTGAAGCCGGTGGAATATTATTGCAAGTTGCCGGCAGACGCAACGGACAGGACCCTGATCGTGGTTGATCCGATGCTCGCGACGGGAGGAAGTGCGGCTGCGGCGATCGGATTTTTGAAGGCGCGCGGATGCAAGAATATCAAGTTCTGTTGCCTGATTGCAGCGCCGCAAGGATTGAAAGCCTTGCAGGAAGCGCATCCTGACGTAGATATATTTATTGCGGCATTGGACAAAGATCTGAATGATCATGCGTATATAATTCCCGGCCTTGGCGATGCGGGAGACAGACTGTTCGGAACAAAATAAATAAATTTCGTGAAAGTTCACATACTGGAACGGAGGAGATGGAATGAAGAATGTAACGAAGGCGGTTATTCCGGCGGCGGGGTTCGGTACCCGTTTTTTGCCGGTCACGAAAGCGGTCTGCAAGGAGATGCTTCCCATAGTCGATAAACCGACGCTGCAATACATTGTAGAAGAAGCGGTCGCGGCCGGGATCAAGGATATTCTGGTCATTACGGGAAGGAATAAAAAGATTCTTGAGGATTTTTTTGATTATACGCCGGAGTTGGATGCTTTGCTGGAACAAGAGGGGAAACAGGAGTTTCTTGAAATTTCCCGTAAAATGGAGAAACTGGTGAACATGTATTATGTTCGCCAGAAGCACCCGTGCGGTTTTGCGAATGCCGTAATGTATGCAAAGGCATTTACGGGAGATGAGCCGTTTGCGATTTTGCTTGGCGACGATATTATTTACACGGAAAAAAACCAGAAACCCGGGGTCGGACAGTTGATGGAATGTTATTACGAAACGGGTAAACCGACGATCGCCGTAATGGATGTTCCGGATCGCGATGTGCCCAAGTATGCAAATATACGCGGAAAAGAGATTGCCGAAGGGCGTTTTGCCATCGATCTGATCGTTGAAAAACCGACGATTCAGGAAAAGTTTTCCAACGATGCTGTGATCGGCAGATATATTGTGGAAAGCGACATTTATGATATTATTGCCCGCACACCGCCTTCATCCAACGGAGAGGTTTATTTTACGGATGCGTTGCAGGAGCTTGCAAAACAACAACGGCTGGTTGGATGCAGGTTTGAAGGAAAACGCTACGATGCAGGCAACAAATTGGAGTTTTTGCAGGCTAACGTTGAATTTGCTTTGAGGGATAAGGTGTTGTCAGAACCTTTTAAAGAATATTTGCTGCAGCTTGTGGAAAAAATTAAATAAGTATGAAGAAGGATACAAAGCTTCGTTTTTACAATGCCATAATTCTGACCTCTCCGGATGCAGCCCCTTTTAAAGGGGAACTGCATGTGCGGGGAGGGGAAATTCATTATATAGGCGAATCGTTTGAAAAACCAAAAGAAGACTATGACCGTGAGATCGATTGCCGCGGCAATCTGATCATGAGCGGTTTTTGCAATGCTCATGCGCATGCGGCCATGTGTCTGTTTCGGGGAATAGCGGACGATTTGACTTTAGAAGATTGGCTGTATGACCGGATCTTTCCGCTTGAAAAGAATCTGACCCCCGACGATGTGTATTGGGGGACACTTCTTCAGATCGCCGAATTTGTCAGAAACGGTATCGTATGCTTTGCCGATATGTATTACTTTCAGGATGCCGTCTATGCAGCGGCCGAAAAAGTCGGGCTTATGTTGGCGTTGTGCTGTCCGTATTATTCCGGATCCGGGATCGATGTTGTATCTGAAATCGAAAGAAACTATAATTTATATAATACTGTGTCAGACAGAGTTCGGTATTTTCCCGGGTTGCATGCTGAATATACCTGCGACGAATCGCTTTTGATGAAAGTTGCGGATTTTGCAGCGGAAACGGGGGCGAAAACATACATACATTTGTCGGAGACATTAAAAGAAGTCGGTGATTGTACGGTAAGGCATCACGGATTGACTCCGCCGCAATATCTGCACAAGCTCGGCTTTTTTGATAACGGAGGTTTAGCGGCGCACTGCGTGTATGTAGACAAAGACGATATTGCATTACTGCGGCAGTGCGGTGTTACCCCGGTCATCAATTGCGGGAGCAATCTGAAGCTGGCTTCGGGAATAGCGCCGGTTGCGTCGATGTTGCGTGCCGGGCTGAATCCCGCTTTAGGGACGGACGGGACGGCGAGCAATAATGCGGCTTCGTTTTTTCGGGAAATGTATTTGTACTCCTGCCTTCAAAAACAATCGCTGAAAGATTCTTCCGTTGTCACGGCGGAACAGGCTTTGGAGGCTGCGACAAGGAATGGATTTGAGGCATTGGGTTTTTCCGGCGGCGAGCTGAAAATCGGCGGCTATGCTGATTTTATTGTTTTGGATCTGGCGTCGCCGAACATGCACCCGATATCGGACATCCGCAAAAATCTGGTTTACAGTGCAGACAATTCCAACGTCATGATCACAGTCGTAAACGGAAAAATTGTCTATGACCGCGGGAACTTTTATTTAGGTGAAGCGCCGGAAAAGATTTATGCGGAATGTGAAAAGCGAAAGAGACGTTTGGTAAGACAAGCGGGATTCTGAAGGAGAATGCCATGTATCAGTTATTAGCGAATACAGCGGAAGCCGTCGGAGAAACGGCGGAGAGCAGTTTTTGGGATACGCTCAGGAATATCGGGCTCGATTTTGTTCAGAACACGGGACTTGCGATCGTTCGGACGATCGCTTTTCTGGTTTTGGGACTGGTTATTATAAAGATCGTGCAAGCAATAACGCGAAGCGCTTCTTTAAAAAGCAGTAAATTGGATAATTCTGCGGCTTCGTTTATTATTTCGGTCGTAACGGTCGTCTTGTATGTTATTCTGCTCATTGTCTTGATTACGTCGTTGGGCTTTTCGACGGCAGGTATCATTGCCGGCTTTTCGGCTGTTGCATTGGCAATTGCTTTGGCATTGAAAGACAGTTTGGGGAGTCTTGCGAACGGCGTCATTATTATTTTTACTAAACCTTTTAAAAAAGGAGATTATATTAAGATCAGCGAATACGATGGCCTGGTGCAGGATATACGGTTATTCAATACGAAAATTTTGACGTACAGCAACGAAGAGATCATTATTCCGAACAGTGAAATTCTGAGCACGAAGATGATCAATTACAGTGCTATGCCTCTGCGCAGGGTTGTGATCGATGTTCCGATCCCTTATGATTGCGATACTGCAAAGACTAAAAAGATCATACTGGATTGTATTTCATCCTATAAATATACGGTGCGGACGCCGGCGCCTTCTGTAATTTTGAAAGAATATGCGGACAGCGCTTTGATTTTTTCTGCAAGGGCATGGACGCCGAACGAAAATTATTGGGATACGCTGTATGATTTATATGACGAGATTTTCAATGCTTTGAAAAAGCAGGGAATATCCATTCCTTTCAACAGATTGGATGTTCAATTGCTCCCGGACGGAAAGTGTGCTCTTCCCGGCAAAATTCAGGCTGCTCAGCGTGCCCGTAAAGGCGGAGATTCTGTACGTAAAGGAGATAATAAGCAATGACGGTCGAGTTATTGATTGAATACGTTGTATATGCAGCCATCATTGTTCTGGGGCTGATCGTCTTATGGCTTATTAAGCAAAAGACAAAACTTCCTTCTCATACAGAGTTAAAAAGGAGATTGACGCAGTTATCGGAAGATTTGCGGCAATTTTTAAAGGCGGAGCAGAAATCGGAAAAAAACGCCTATGATTTTTTTAAACAAACGGCGAAATGTATTTACACGACGGACAAGCTGGTCTATACGGTTACCTTGATGGCCGAGAAAGAACGTGACGGCAATCTGGATAATATAGCCCGGATGTTGGAAAGTGTACGAAACGCTTTGACTCCTTATAAATTTAAAGCAAAAGGGAAGGAAGATCTCAGCGGTCTTGTTTATGCGGTTGAGAAGACGGAGAGTGTTATAGCCGCATTGGATCTGATATTAGAGAGAGATAAAGATTTTCGGGCAAAGCGCGTGCGCTAACCGGGAGGGGAATATGGAAAAGCGTCTTATTTGTATAGGCGGCGGTGAGCTGAAAACGAAGGAAACATTGTTGATAGACGGATATATTGCCCGGTTGGCGAAAGAGCGCGCCAAAGACCGCCGTGCGTATGGATTGTTTATACCGACGGCCAGCCATGACAGCATGCCGTATTTTAACAGTTTTCGCAAGACATATACGTCGGTATACGATATCAAAGCGGATGTTGCATTGACGGTATACGGTGAAATGAGCATGGAAAAAATCCGTGAAAAATTTATGAAAGCGGATTTTATTTATGTAGGCGGCGGCGATACAGTATTTATGTTGAATCATTGGAAAAAGACGGGCATGCTGGATCTTATACAAGATGCCTATGAGCGGGGCGTAATTATATGCGGGTTATCGGCAGGCGCCATATGTTGGTTTGAACAGATGTATACGGATTCGGAAATTGTGGGCAACGGAGATGCTTATTCTATATATCCGGGATTGAATTGGATAAAATCTACAATTTCTCCGCATTACGGCCTTCGAATGCTTGACTTTGATAAAATTATCTTGTATAATAAACAAGATGCGATTGGGTTGGAGGATAACAGCGCAATCGAAATCGTGGATGGAAAGATCGTGCGGTCCTTGAGTTGTGGCGGAAACGCATATTATTTACATCCGGAAGAAAAAACGATCGATAAAAAAATTATACAGCCGCAGATTTTATTGCAGGATTGATTCAGGCTTTGCGGATGTATTTTTTTGAGATCCATGCGAGTGTGGTGAAATTGGCAGACGCGCTAGATTCAGGTTCTAGTGGGAGCGATCCCATGCAGGTTCAAGTCCTGTCACTCGCACCAAGATAAAAAGTCGACATTTTCTGAAAACAGAAGGTGTCGACTTTTCTTTATGTAAAAAATATGTTATAATGAAACAAAAGAGGGGAAATAAAAGTGAATTATACAAAGCAAGTAAGAGAGTATTGTGGAAAGCACAATAAGGGATTAATAGATATTTCAGTTGTTCGTAATACCGTATTTGCGGATATTCCTTATAAAACATTATTAAAAATCTTTAACCGACTTGAAGAAGAAGGAATCGTGAAAACTGTTTCAAAAGGCGTTTACAGTATTGGCAAGAAGAAAATTGATGAGCGAAAGATACTTTCTGATTATACAAGCAATGGAAAAGGAATGGTTGTCGGTTATGCGCTGTTTAATAAAATAGGGTTAACACTTTATCAAGATGAACGGATAGTAATTTATACTAATGTTATTGCGACAAAACAAAAAAGTATTGGCAATTTGTTATTAAAGAGAGTTGATTTAATATTTACGGATGAGATTATAGATTTAGTTTCGTTACTTGAAATTCTTGATATTGGCTTTGGAATACGGGGTGGAGATTATTTAACATATAGGAATGTCGTAGAACTTTTGGCTAAAACATATACAGATGACAACTTCAAACAAGTAATAGGTGCTATACGCTATAAATATTCGACAATAATAAAGTTGCACGAACTTTTGACTCGGTTAAATATTAAAAACGCGTGTTTGGATTTTTTCGGCTAACTAATCTACGAAAGGGGGGGGGGATATTCTAATGCTAAATGATTTTGAAAAAGAAATAGAGGTTACTTACAAAGGTGAAACATATTCTGTACGCGATAACGGGGCAGTTTTGCGTCACCCTCATATTGGCAGTAAGCCTCGTCCTATAGATAATGTTTGGACTTTTGGGAAATATAATACAAAAACAGGATATGCAGAAATTGGGGGCGAACGTGTGCATAGAATAGTCGCTACTGCTTTTCATGGCGTAGCACCTACGCCGCAGCACGTTGTTGATCACATAGATACAAACCGCAGAAATAATCGACCTGAAAACTTGAGATGGATAACAAAGCTTGAAAATATTCTATTAAATCCTATTACTGTAAAAAAGATAGTATTGGCTTGTGGAAGTATTGAAGAATTTTTGAAAGATCCTTCAAAATTACGACAAAGTTATGTTGATCGAGATTTTGAATGGATGCGTGCAGTTAGTAAAGAAGAAGCCGCTATAAGTTTAGAAAGAATGTTAAGCTGGGCGAAAAGTGATGCGCTTTATTCGGGCGGCTCACTTGGCGAATGGATATATAAAAGAGGCTTACCTAAAAAGATTTTAGAGCCCGATAAAACAACGGTAACTATTCCCAATGATGCCTTGAAAGTTGTTTTAAGTGAAAATGCAACAACAAAACAACAGGTGCAAGAAGCAAAACCTTTGCAAAATACAAGAAGTAATCCGTTTAATTTTCCTAGACCCAATGAACAAAATGCAGACAATATGGTATTAATGCATAAAACACGTGGAGAATTGTATGCGCTGCTAAAATCACAATTTGTGATAGATAAAAAAATAATGTTGCCGAACGTTGTATTCCCGACAGCGGGCAAAGGAATGATTATCAAAGGGGCTTGGACTGAGGAATTTTTAGAATTTGAGTATCGCTATGAAGGGAGAGCTCGCACTCCAAAAGCCATAATTTTGCATTGTAAAAATAATGATATTGCTGTATTGATTCGTATAAAATCAAGCATAGATAAAGAAGAAATAACAAGGCTAAAAGACGATGGATTTAATATAGTAGAAATTGATTTATCGTGGGCTAAAGATGGGATAACCGAAGCAGAAATGAAACATATTTTACGGACAGATGTAACGAAAAAGAAATGGTTATACCACGAGCAAATACCTAAAACAAAAGAAATCTTGTTGAAAGTTTGTGAGCCTATAGGGGAATCGGGACAAGGTGTTTTACACTCTTATGTTGCATGCCCGTTATATTCAGATAGCGTTCAAGATATTGATTGTTGGTATTGTGACTACCGTATAAATAATGAAATAATCGTTGAAGGTGAATTGTGCAACTGTGACTATTGTTTTGGAAAATCCAAAGTCAAAACATATCAAGATCTTTTATCGATAGTTAATGTTGAAAAAGAAGGAGAATGGATAGTAAGTATCACTTATAATAAAAACGGTCAAATGGTTACAAAAAAATTTAGTAATCAAGTTCAGCTTCCGGGAAAAACATTGTTTCAGTTATGGAATGAAAAGGTGGGAGATAAATTGATAGCGCATAATATTTATAGTGACTGGTACGTTTTGCTTGAGTTAGATCCTCAAAAAAGTTTTGAGGAAAATGGTAATGTTTATGGTAAGCTTGGTAGAAGTGTAATGGAATTAAACAGGGATACAACCAGATCTATTTTTAGTTTTGATAGTTGTTGTTGGGAAATTGTCAAATAAATATTAAAGAAATTGATGCGCCTGTGGCAATCCAAACCAATATGGTTGAACAGCGATAGTTTTTTGCCAAATAATAATGTAAATCCAAGTATAAGTTACTATATTTATAAGGTAGCATTTTTATACACTAAACCCATATGATACACCTATTGCAATCTGAACCCCAGTGGTTGGACAGCAATAGGTGTTTTTCTTTTTTCAGTGATAAAACCTTAAAACAGAATATAAATTCATAATTAATAAGGTAACGTTTTCTGTCAAATCTATGTTTAGCGAATAAATGATTATCCGTTGAATCCCCGCAAAACGATGAGTTTTTCGGGGATTTTTATATAGCAAGCCCCTCGGAGAACCCGAGGGGCTTGCTGTATAAAAAACGGCAAGGCTGTTGCATTCCGCAACAGTCTTGCCGGATCGGTAATTTCAGGTACCGTAAATGTTTACAATAAATTGTGTCGGAAAATCGCTATTCAATGAATGAGATCGTTTCGGGCTGCACGATGCGGCTCCAACAAAGTGCGAAACAGAGACAAAGAGGAATTTACGATCAATTCTTCAGGGAAACGGCAATCGCGAACGAGCTCAAGTGCGTATTTGAAATCTCCGATGTGGGAAGCGCCGTGGCTGTCCGAACCGAGCGAAACATAGACACGCTTTTCTTTGCACAATTTCAGCAATTCGGCGTCTCTCGCTTTTGCATCGCCGCGGTAACCGTTCGGATTTAATGAGGCGTTGTTCATTTCGATCATCGTGCCGTACTGTTTGCAGGTATTGACCAGAGTTTCCGCGTCGAGCGGGTATTTTTCATCATCCGGATGACCGACGATATCGACGCAGCCGCTTTCGATTGCATGAATCATGCCGCGCGTATTGGTATCGATATCGGAAGGTTTAAAGCAGGGCGGATGTTGGCTGACAATGACGATCCCCATTTCGGCAAGAATTTCATTGCGCATGCCGAGTTTGCCGTGTTCATCCATGACGTCGGCTTCCGTACCGTATATTATTTCGACGCCGAATCGTTTTTTCTCGCAATATTTGAGAGAACGGAAATAGTTGTCCGTCGCAGACCCGGGGATGGAAGGGGAGTGATCCGTAATGCACAGGAGCCGGATCCCCTTTGTTTGCGCGGCCCGTGCAAGATCCGTGATGGTGTCCCGCGTAAAATGACCGCTGGCAACGGTATGAGAATGTGTTTCAATCAAAATGTTCATGCTTTGATTATATACCTGTTTTGTCAAAAAAACAACAGATTCTTATCAAAAAAAATAAAAAATTTTTTCATAAACCACATAAAGCAACAAAAATTATACAACAAACCACAAATTTTTTTGCGCAAGGTGTTGACAATTGTGGAATGTCGGGTTATAATAACAATGAAAGAATTTAAAAGGCGGAAAAGGCTATGGCGAAATTTTATTCAGAAAAAATAGCGATGCGGGACCGTATCGGGAGACTGAAAGAGAATCTTTATAAGAAGATGCCGGAAATAGAATCGGCGCGAGCCAGGCTGATTACGGAATCTTATAAGGAGACGGAGGGAGAGCCGATCATAACGCGGCGAGCGAAGGCATTTTTGCACATTCTGCAGAATCTTCCCATTACGATCCGGGACGAAGAACTGATCGTGGGCAGCACGACGCTGGCTCCGAGAGGGTGTCAGACATATCCCGAATTTTCCTATGAATGGCTGGAATCCGAGTTTGACACTGTCGCGACGCGTACGGCGGATCCTTTTTATATTTCCGACAGTGCAAAGCGTGAGATTGCGGAAGCGGACAAGTACTGGAAAGGGAAGACCACGAGCGAGCTTGCGACTTCCTATATGGCACCGGAGACGATCCGTGCGATCGAGCATAATATTTTCACGCCCGGAAACTATTTCTATAACGGAGTCGGCCATGTGACGGTGCATTATGACTGGGTGCTGGCGGTCGGATTCAAGGGGATCGCGGATAAAGCGAAGAAAGCGCTTTCGGAAGTGAAACTCGGGGATGCGGACTGTGCGCGGCGTACGCATTTTCTGCAGGCAGTGATCATGAGCTGTGAAGCGGCCGTTATATATGCGAAGCGGTATGCGGCGCTTGCGCGGGATATGGCGCTGAAGACGAACGACGAAAAGCGCAAGACTGAGCTTTTAATGATTGCGCAGAACTGTGAAAACGTACCGGAAAACGGAGCGAGGAATTTCTGGGAAGCTTGCCAGTCCTTCTGGTTTGTGCAGCAGCTTTTGCAGATCGAGTCGAGCGGACATTCCATTTCTCCGGGCAGATTCGATCAATACATGTATCCTTATTATAAAAAGGATCTGGACGAAGGGACGCTGACGAGGGAAGATGCGCAGGAGCTGATTGATTGCATATGGATCAAGCTCAATGATCTGAACAAATGCCGTGACGCGGCGAGCGCGGAAGGTTTTGCAGGATACAGTCTTTTCCAGAACCTGATCGTCGGCGGGCAGAATGCGGACGGGCTGGATGTTACGAATGATCTCTCATTCATGTGCATTACGGCGTCGATGCACGTATTGCTGCCGCAGCCGTCGCTGTCCATCCGTGTGTGGAACAACAGCCCGCACGAACTTCTGATGCATGCGGCAGAGCTGACGCGTACGGGAGTAGGACTGCCTGCTTATTATAATGATGAAGTGATCATTCCTTCTCTGATGAGCCGCGGGTTGACCTTGCAGGATGCGCGGGAATACAATATCATCGGTTGCGTGGAGCCGCAGAAGTCGGGCAAGACGGAAGGCTGGCACGATGCTGCGTTTTTCAACATGTGCCGTCCTCTGGAACTGGTGTTCTCGGACGGGATGGATAAAGGCGTGCAGGTCGGTATCCATACGGGCGACGTAGCGCAGATGAAGACATTTGATGAGTTCTACGACGCTTATAAAAAGCAGATGAATTATTGCATTTCACTGCTTGTGAATGCAGACAATGCGATCGACGTGGCGCATGCCGAGAGATGCCCGCTGCCGTTCCTTTCGGGGATGATCGAAGATTGCATCGGGCGAGGAAAATCGGTACAGGAAGGCGGAGCAATCTACAATTTCACGGGGCCGCAGGGATTTGGCATTGCGAATATGGCGGATTCGCTATATGCGATCAAAACGCTCGTATTTGACGAGAAGAAAGTAACGCTTGCGGAATATCGGGAAGCATTGCGGGAAAATTACGGCAAAGGACTGGATGCGCAGAAAGCGGAGAAGGTCGTTGCGGAAGTGGTAAAAGAACTGAAAGCCGCGGGCAAGAATGTTACGGAAGCGGAAATCGCGTCGGCTGTTTCGGCACTGGTCGGAAACAGTACAAAATACGACAAACTTCTGGAAATGATCGAAAATGTGCCCAAGTTCGGCAACGATCTTGAAGAGGTGGACGCGTTTGCGCGCGATGTGGCTTATACATATACGCGGCCGCTGGAAAAATATATGAATCCGCGCGGCGGACATTTCCAGGCGGGGTTGTATCCGGTATCGGCGAACGTACCTTTGGGAGCGCAGACGGGAGCAACGCCGGACGGAAGGCTTGCCGGCAAACCGGTGGCGGACGGAGTTTCGCCTTCGGCGGGGAAAGATGTGCACGGACCGACGGCTGCGGCGAACTCGGTGGCAAGGCTGGATCACTACATTGCATCGAACGGAACGCTGTTTAACCAGAAGTTCCATCCTTCGGCACTGAGCGGCAGGCAGGGACTTGAGAATTTTGTCGCGTTGATCCGTTCCTATTTCGACCAGAAAGGCAGCCATATGCAATTCAACGTCGTGTCGAAAGAAACGCTTCTCGACGCGCAGAAATATCCGGAAAAATACAAACATCTGGTGGTGCGTGTGGCAGGATACAGTGCATTCTTCACGACGCTTTCGAGAAGTTTGCAGGATGATATTATACATCGTACCGAGCAGGGATTTTAAAATTTATGGCGGAAAATTATCTGGATACAAAAGGGAGGATCTTTGATATACAGAGGTTCTCCATACATGACGGGAAGGGCATCCGCACGATCGTATTCCTGAAAGGCTGCGTACTTCGCTGCAAGTGGTGCTGCAATCCCGAATCGCAGGAATATAAGATTCAGACGATGTTGGTGCAGGGCAAGCCGAAGACGATCGGGCAGGACGTAACGGTACGGGAAGTACTGGAGACGGTGGTGAAAGATCGTCCGTATTATCGGCGCAGCGGCGGAGGCATGACGCTTTCGGGCGGAGAAAGTCTTTGTCAGCCGGATTTTTGCGAAGCGCTTTTGCGCGGAGCGAAAGAGGCGGGACTTACGACGGCGATGGAAAGCATGGCTTGTGCGGATTATTCTGTGATAGAGCGCATGCTGCCGTACCTGGATCAATATCTGATGGATATAAAACACACGGATCCGCTGAAGCATAAAGCGTTTACGGGCCGCAGCAACGAACTGATGATGGAGAATGCTCGGAAAGTTGCGCAGAGCGGGATGACGGAACTCATCATCCGCGTTCCTGTGATCCCGACGTTCAATGCTACGGAAGCGGAAATCGAAAGCATAGCCAAGTTTGCGGCGACGCTGCCGGGGGTCAGAAAATTGCACCTTCTGCCGTACCATCGGTTGGGGCAGGATAAGTATGAAGGCTTGGGCAGGGAATACGAGATGAAAGACATTTTGCCGCCGAAAGCGGAAGAAATGGAAAAACTTCTCCGTGCCGCAGAGCGTGTATCCGGGCTGGATTGTCAGATAGGAGGCTAAGCGGATGGATTTGGATGATTTGATGAAAGACAGTAAGGGCAAACTTCGCATCGTGCAGGAGCTGGTACCTGGCAAACAGATCACGATCGCGCATGTGATAGCCAATCCCGATAAAATACTTTATCAGAAACTCGGATTGGATCCCGCAGTCGATTACAGCAAGGCGGCGATCGGGATCGTGACGGTGAGCCCTGCAGAGACGGCGATCATACTCGGGGATATTTCGATAAAATCTTCGGGCGTGGATCTTGGGTTTGTGGACAGGTTCAGCGGAACGCTGATCGTGACGGGGACTGTTTCCGAAGTGGATGCGGCGCTAGAAGCGTTGGTGGCATACAGCCGCGACGTGCTCGGATTTGTCTGCTGCCCGATCACAAGAACATGATATGCGTAAAATTGTTTTGATGGGGCGTACGGGCGCAGGCAAAACTACGTTAACGCAAGCCTTGAGAGGCGAACGCCTTGTCTATAAAAAAACTCAATACATAAATTTTGAAGGCGCACTGATCGATACGCCGGGCGAATATGCCGAAACGAAGAGGCTGGGCTATGCGCTTGCATTGTATTCCTATGAAGCGGACGTGGTCGGGCTGCTGTGTTCTTCTACGGAACCGTTTTCTCTGTTTCCGCCGTGCGTGACTTGCATGGTCAACAGGGAAGTGGTCGGGATCGTGACCAAGACGGACGACCCGCACGGAAATCCGGAGCGGGCTGCGAACTGGCTACGCCTGGCAGGCTGTAAAAAGATATTTTTTGTTTCTTCCTATTCGGGCGAAGGGATCACCGATATCTTCGAATACCTTAAAGAGCCCGGTGATGTGTTGCCTTGGGAACAAAAGTCAAACAAAAAACAACAAAATCTCACAAAAACACAAAAAATTATAAAATAAGATGTTGACTTTTGTGGGATTGTGTTGTATAATATAGCTGTAAATAAAAAAACAAAAAACCATACAGGAGATTTGAAGATGGTAAACGAGTACGAGATCAAGAAAGAGATTTGCGATATCGGCAAACGTATTTACAACCGCGGCATGGTTGCATCGAACGACGGCAATATTTCCGTCAAGCTGAACGACCATGAATTTCTCTGCACGCCTACGGGAGTGAGCAAGGGATTCATGACGCCGGAATTCATCTGCAAGGTGAACGAAAACGGTGAAGTTTTGCAGGCGAACAAGGGATTCAAGCCTTCTTCGGAAATCAAGATGCATATGCGTGTTTATAAAGAGCGCCCGGATGTGAATTCGGTTGTTCACGCGCACCCGATGTATGCTACGTCGTTTGCGATCGCGGGAATTCCTCTGACGCAGCCGATCATGCCGGAAGCGGTTATCGCTCTCGGATGCGTACCGATCGCGGAATACGGCACGCCTTCTACGGAAGAAATTCCGGATGCGGTTTCCAAGTATCTGCAGTACTTTGATGCGGTTCTGCTTGCAAACCACGGCGCGCTGGCATATTCGGACACGCTCCTGAATGCATATCACAAGATGGAGTCTGTCGAATTCTATGCACAGCTTCTGTTCCTGTCCAAACAGCTCGGCGGCCCGAAGGAACTTTCCAAAGAACAGGTCGAAAGGCTGTATGAGATCCGTCGTAAGTTCGGAATGAAGGGCAAACATCCGGCAAATATCTGCCTGAATGCGAAAGAGGGCAAACCCAGCTGTCATTCTTGCGGCGGTTGTGCGTCCAAATCGGAAAGCGCGGCGTCCGATTCTGACCTCGTAGCGGCGATCACGAAGAAAGTGATGCAGGAGCTCGGAATCTGACACATGGACGAGAAGCAGATTTCCGTCCTTGTTGAAGAGATCGTCCGCGGCGCGAAAGGTGGATCCGGGTGCTGCGGGAAGCATAAAATGACCCTGGAAAAGGCGCGCGCTTTGACGAAAGCGGTGGAAGCGCGGGCCAGAGAGATGGGAGTGAATGCGGTGATTGCCGTAGCGGATGCGGGCGGAAATCCCGTCAGCGTGCAGGCGATGGACGGAGCCTATCTTGCCAGCTGGGATGTTGCTTTGCAGAAGTCATATACGGTGGTGGCGCTGAAAATGTCTACGGCGGAGCTTGCTAAGCTGGCTGCCCCGGGAGGGTCGCTGTACGGGATCCAGTTCACGAACCAAGGCAAGATCGTGATATTCGGCGGCGGCGAACCGTTGGAAGCAGGCGGGAAGATCGTCGGCGGATTGGGCGTAAGCGGCGGAACTGCGGAACAGGATACGGCGCTTGCTGCGTACGGCAGGCAGGTGTTTAAGGAGGTCGAATGTTGAACGAACAGTCCGTGCAGGACATTGTGAAAGAAGTGATAGCGAAGATGAGCCTCGGAGAGCAGACGCAGACGGGCATGGGTATTTTTACGGACATGAACGAAGCGATCGCGGCTGCAAAGAAAGCACAGGCAGTGCTTCGCAGGATGTCGATGGATCAGCGTGAGAAGATCATCACGAAGATCCGTCAGAAGATAAACGAAAATGCGGAAACGCTTGCCCGTATGGCTGTGGACGAAACAGGGATGGGCAACGTCGGACATAAAATTCTGAAAAACCGTCTGGTTGCAGAAAAGACGCCGGGTACGGAAGACATCACTACAGTCGCGTGGTCGGGAGACCGTGGGCTGACGCTGATCGAGATGGGGCCGTTCGGTGTGATCGGTGCGATCACGCCCTGCACGAACCCGAGCGAGACGGTTCTTTGCAACAGCATCGGGATGATCGCAGGCGGGAACACGGTGGTATTCAATGCGCACCCTGCGGCGATCAAGACGAGCAATTTTGCGGTCCGGCTGGTGAACGAAGCGTGTGTGGAAGCGGGCGGCCCGGAAAATGTGGCTTGTTCGCTTGTCAAGCCCACCTTGCAGTCGAGCGAGATCATGATGAAACATAAGGATATTCCGCTGATCGTGGCGACGGGCGGGCCGGGAGTAGTTACGGCAGTGCTTTCGTCGGGGAAACGCGGAATCGGAGCGGGTGCAGGCAATCCTCCGGCGCTTGTGGACGAAACGGCGGACATTCGCAAAGCTGCTCAGGATATCGTCAACGGCTGCACGTTTGACAACAATCTCCCTTGCATAGCGGAGAAAGAAGTTGTTGCGGTCGACAGCATTGCGGACGAACTGATGAATTACATGATCACGGAACAGGGATGCTATCTGGCGAGCAAGGAAGTGCAGGATAAACTGGTCGCCACGGTACTGACGCCGAAGGGATTGAACCGTAAATGCGTGGGCAGAAGCGCGAAAGTTTTGCTGGGCATGGTCGGCGTGGAAGTATCGGACGATATACGCTGCATTATATTTGAAGGCGAGAAAGAACATCCTTTGATTTCGACAGAATTAATGATGCCGATTTTGGGTATCGTTCGTGCGAAAGATTTTGACGACGCGGTGGAAAAGGCAGTGTGGCTGGAACACGGCAACCGTCATTCGGCGCATATACATTCCAAGAACGTCGACAATATTACGAAATATGCAAAGGCGATCGATACGGCGATCTTGGTCAAGAACGGGCCGTCCTATGCGGCGATCGGATTTGGCGGTGAAGGTTTCTGTACGTTTACGATTGCGAGCAGAACGGGCGAAGGTCTGACGTCTGCGGCAACGTTCACGAAACGCCGTCGCTGTGTCATGAGTGACAGTCTGTGTATCCGCTGATGAAAGGAGATATAGAGAAAAATGGATATCAACAATAAAAATATTGAAGAAATCGTCAGAAAGGTTCTCGAAGATATGACGGGCGGCGCCAAGAGTGCGGCACCGGCTGCTCCGGCGGCAGCATCTTCGGGCGTGGCGGGCGGAGCGATCCCGCAGAAAGCGCGTGTGGCAATGCTGGTAGAAAAAGAGAGATACGAGATCAGAGAATATCCTCTTCCTCCGGTAGGCGATGACGACATCCTCGTGAAAGTGGAAGGGTGCGGCATTTGCGGTACGGATGCGCACGAATTCAAACGCGATCCTTTCAATCTGATTCCTGTCGTGCTCGGGCATGAAGGGACGGGTGAGATCGTCAAGATGGGCAAAAATGTCAAGAAGGACAGCGCGGGCAAAGACCTGAAACTCGGCGACAAAGTTGTTACCTGCATGATCTTTAAAGACAATCCCGATATCACGATGTTCGATCTGAACAAACAGAATGTGGGCGGGGCGGACGTTTACGGACTTCTTCCCGACGATGACATTCACTTCAACGGCTGGTTCTCCGATTATCTGTTGGTACGCGGCGGAAGCACGATCTTCAACGTAAGCGATCTGGATCTGTCTTCGCGTATTCTGATCGAACCCTGCGCGGTTTTGGTGCATGCGGTGGAACGTGCAAAAACCACGGGGATCCTGCGTTTCAACAGCCGGGTAGTCGTGCAAGGCTGCGGCCCGATCGGTCTGATCTGCATAGCGGTTCTGCGTACCATGGGTATCGAGCATATTACCGCTGTGGACGGCGAAGCAAAGCGTCTTGATTTTGCGAAGCAGATGGGAGCCGACCGTACGGTAAACTTCAAAGAATACAAAGGGATCGAGAATCTTGCCAAGGCAGTGGAAGACACGTTTGACGGGCATCTGGCTGATTTTGCATTCCAGTGCACGGGATCTCCCGCGGCGCATTCGAATATTTATAAATTCGTGCGCAACGGCGGCGGACTTTGCGAACTTGGTTTCTTTATTAACGGCGGTGACGCGACGATCAACCCGCATTTCGACATATGCTCGAAAGAGCTTACGATGGTCGGATCCTGGGTTTACACGCTCCGCGATTATGCGACGACGTTTGATTTCCTCAAACGTGCAAAAGGGATCGGCTTGCCGATGGATAAGCTGATCACGCATACATTCCCGCTTGAACAGATCAATGAAGCGCATCAGACGAACCTTCGTATGGAAGGACTTAAGATCGCGATCATCAATAAATAAGCAGGTAGATTATGGCACAGGCAGTCGGTATTTTGGAAGTGTTCGGATTGGCGACGGCATTTGTGGCGGCGGATGCGGGCTGCAAAGCGGCGGACGTGACGATAGAGCATTTCGACAAAAACAAACCTGGCAACGCGGATAAACTTCCCGTGCCGTTGATTGTCTGCATCAAGTTCCGCGGCGATGTTGCGGCGGTGGAAGCGGCAATGGAAGCGGCGGCGAGTGCGGCGGAAGAAATTTCCGGCGTGGTCGATAAATTCGTCATTGCGAATCCCGAAGAAGGGACGCAGAAGATGTTGAAGCTGAACGCTTTTGATAAAAATTAAAACGGATAAATTTCAGGAGGATAGAAACATGGCAAAGGAAGCATTGGGCATGATCGAGACGAGAGGCCTTGTGGCAGCGATCGAGGCAGCAGATGCAATGGTCAAAGCGGCGGAAGTTACTTTGATCGGAACGGAGAAGATCGGCAGCGGCTTGGTCAGCGTGATGGTACGCGGCGACGTCGGCGCAGTGAATGCGGCGGTCGAAGCAGGCGCGAACAACGCGTCCAGACTGGGTGAGCTGGTAGCGAAGCACGTAATTCCCCGTCCTCATGCAGACGTGGAAAAGATTCTTCCCAAACTGTAATTTTGAGGCAGGCCGGAGGCAACAATGGGCAAAGCACTTGGTTTTATTGAAATATCCGGCGTGACCGCGGCGATCGACGCGCTCGACATCATGTGTAAAACGGCGGATGTCGAACTTGTGACTTGGGAAAGGAAGTTAGGCGGCAGGCTCGTTACTCTGATCGTGAGAGGAAGCGTGTCGGCGGTAACGGAAGCGGTGGAAGCGGCCGCTGCGGGAGCGATCAAAAAGCCTGTGGCGAAAGCGGTGATAGCCAATCCGCATTCCGAAACGGAGCGGCTGGTTGCGCTTTCCGCATCCAGGCTTGCAAGGCGGAACGGCAAAGACGTTCCGATGGAACACGATACTTGATTCAAATTTTAAGCAAGCATACGGAAAACCCGTAAGCAAATAAAAATCAGTAAAATATCTCTGAAGGAGGAGAAAAGAAATGTCACTCGAAGCATTGGGTATGATCGAAACGAGAGGTCTTGTAGCAGCGATCGAAGCAGCGGATGCTATGCTGAAAGCAGCGAACGTCACGCTGATCGGAACGGAAAAGATCGGCAGCGGCTTGGTCAGCGTAATGGTCAGAGGCGATGTCGGCGCGGTGAACGCTGCGGTCGAAGCTGGTGCAAACAATGCGTCCAAGCTCGGCGAACTGGTAGCGAAACACGTGATCCCTCGTCCTCATTCTGACGTCGAGAAGATTCTTCCCACGCTTAACAAATAATTGTGAGGTAAGGAATCGGGTTGCTTGAATCCGCGCTCCGCCAGAAGGCGGAGCGCGGCGGAAAGCGCAAAAGCTGCGCCGGAAGCGGTGCGGCAGGTTTTGTATACAATTTTTCGGACAATTCAGGAGGATGGCGGCAGTGGAACAGAGTACCATTGAAATGATAACGAGGCTTACGTTGCAGGCGTTGGAACAGCAGCAGAATTCCGGGAGCGGATTTATGGTACCGGTAGGAGTTTCGGCGCGGCATGTACATCTTACGCAGGAACACGTAGAAGAGCTGTTCGGCAAAGGTCATGAACTGCATAAGAAAAAAGATCTTATGGGCGGACAGTTTGCAGCGGAAGAATGTGTAACGATCGTGGGGTTAAAGCTCCGTGCGATTGAGAATGTGCGTGTGCTTGGGCCCTGCCGTAAAAATTCGCAGGTTGAGATTTCCGCGACAGATGCATTGAAACTGGGTGTAAAAGCGCCTATCCGCGAATCGGGCAATATTGCCGGGAGCGCGCCGATCGCACTGGTCGGGCCGAAGGGAGCGATTTATCTGAAAGAGGGATGCATCATAGCAAAGCGGCACATTCATATGTCCCCGGCGGATGCGGAAGCGGCAGGAGTCAAAGACGGTGATGTCGTATCCGTGAAGGCGGACAACGAGCGCGGAACAGTATTCAACCATGTTCAGATCCGTGTTGACAAGAGCTTCACATTGGAGATGCATCTGGACACAGATGAAGCCAATGCGGCGAAGATTTCGACCGGTTCGACGGTGCGTATACTGTAAAGGCCGGAGGAGCACTGAAATGATCATCGGAAAAGTGGTGGGCAGCGTTGTGTCCACGCGCAAGTGCGAAAATCTTGTCGGGAACAAATTCATGATCGTGGAACCGATCCCGAGTTTGAAAGTAATGAACCGGATCGTGGCGATCGACCAGATCGGGGCAGGCATCGGCGAACTTGTACTGGTGGCGCAGGGCAGCGCGGCGCGCGTTGGATGCGGCATGGACAGAGCGCCGGTAGACGCAGCGATCGTTGGTATTTTGGACGAAGGACAGAATTTGGAGTAATTGCAGACCATGGAAATAAAAGAACTGGCCGCACTTTTGCAGAAGAGCGGCGTAGTCGGTGCGGGCGGTGCAGGCTTTCCTACATACGCAAAACTGGATGCCCGTGCGGAAACGATCATTATGAATTGCGCGGAGTGTGAGCCGTTGCTCAAACTTCACAGGCAATTATTGGAAAAGTATGCGGATGAGATAGTTTCGGTATTCCATCTGGTCATGGAAACCGTGGGAGCGAAGGAAGCGATCATCGGCATTAAAAAGGCATATAAAGCGGCTATAAAGGCACTGGAAGGAGTTCTTCCCAAGTATCCCGGCGTACGTTTGGGACTCTTGGACGAAGTGTATCCTGCCGGTGATGAAGTCGTTCTGATATACGAAGTTACACATAAAGTAGTACGTCCCGGCGGACTTCCGATCGAGTGCGGCGTCATCGTTTTCAACGTGGAAACGTTGTATAACCTGTATCGCGCATTAAATAAGAATGAACCGGTCGTAGACAAACTTGTGAGCGTCGTTGCGGAAGTAAATCATCCCGTTACGGTGCGCATGCCTTTGGGTTCGACGGTGGAAGAAGCCGTACAGCTTGCGGGCGGCGCAACGGTAAAGGATCCCGTTTATTTTGTGGGCGGGCCGATGATGGGGAACATACTTCCCGGAAGTACGCCGATCACAAAGACTACGAACGCGATCCTTGTTCTGCCGCAGAACCATTATCTGGTGGAGCGTAAGCGTGCGAACACGCAGGTCATGTTAAAGAGAGCAGCGGCGAGCTGCTGTCAGTGTTCTATGTGTACGGATCTTTGCCCCCGTCATTTGCTCGGGCATCCGATCCAGCCGCATCTGTTCATGCGTGCGGCGACGTGCAAGGACGCGCAGGATCCGAATATCTTCCTGGATACGTTTTTCTGTTGTTCGTGCGGCTTATGCGAGTTGTATTCCTGTTTCCAGGGACTTTCGCCTCGTACGCTGATCACGACGTATAAAAACGGTCTGCGTGCGGCGGGAGTGAAAGCGCCGCAGGTACAGGCAGCGCCGGTACAGCCGGCGAGAGAGCTGCGCAAGGCGCCCATGAAACGTTTGATGGCGCGGATAGATCTGACGAAATACGATGTACCTGCTCCTTTGCAGGATGAGTGCGTAAAGGTCAAGAGTGTAAAGATTCCGTTGCGCCAGCATATCGGGGCACCTGCGGTGTGTGCCGTCAAGGCGGGAGATATAGTGGAGCGCGGGCAGGTTATAGCGAACCCTGCGAACGGTTTAAGCGTTGCGATTCATGCATCCATCACGGGCAGAGTCAGAGAAGCGGACGCGAACAGCATAACGATAGACAGTACGGAGATTTGAAATGAGCAAAGCAATCGGAATGGCCGAATTTAAAACGGTATCTGCGGGTATCACGGCGGCAGATGCGATGGTCAAAACGGCGGATGTCGATGTGATCGAAGCGGAGACGGTGTGTCCCGGCAAATATATTGTGATCATAACGGGAGAACTGAGTGCGGTAAACGCGTCGGTGGAAACGGCGCGGACGCTGCACGGATTGCATTTGATCGACAGTTTTGTTCTCGGAAATCCTGCGGACGAAATTTTCCCTGCGATCTACGGTGCTTCGCACGTCGAGATCGTGCAGTCTTTGGGTATAGTCGAGACATACGATGCGGCGGCGATCATAGTAGCGGCGGATCAGGCTGCAAAGACGGCGGACGTATCGCTTGTGGAGATCCGCCTGGCGCGCGGTATGTGCGGAAAGAGCTATCTTCTGCTGACCGGAGAAGTTGCGGCGGTGGAAGCGGCGATCGCACGCGCACAGAAAGCGGTCGAGCCGCGCGGAATGTTCTTGGACAGTTCCGTTATTGCCCGTCCCGATAAAAAGATCATCGATCAGATTTTGTAAAGACGAATGGTTCGGTGCAGGCAATGTGCCGGGCCTTTTGTCGCTTTTTTCGGAAATATTTGAAAGTTTTGCCGTATAGCCCGGGCGAGGATATCGTTGCGGAAAAAAGAGAAGGGGGATGTTATGCTCGCTATTGAGAGAAGAAACGCGATACTGTCTGTTTTACGAGAGGACAAACATGTAGTCGTCAGTGAATTGGCGAAAGCGTTTGAAGTTTCGGAAGAGACGGTGCGGCGTGATCTCGATAAACTGGAGAAAGAAGGACTGGTCGTCAAGACATATGGCGGCGCCGTTATCAGCGAAAACAATTCGGTCGAGTTGCCGTATGTTGTCCGTAAGAAGGCGAACGTGACTGCAAAGCAGAAGATCGCCGAATTGGCGGCCGGCATTATTTCGGATGGCGATACGCTGATTCTGGATGCCAGTTCAACGGCAGTATTCATCGCACAGAAGATCAAAAGCAAGAAAGATCTGACGCTGATCACCAATTCGATCGAAGTTCTCATGGAATTGTCGGACGTGACGGGCTGGAAGATCTTATCGACGGGCGGACTGCTGAAAGAGCGGTCGTGTGCGTTGGTCGGAAATCAGGCGGAAGAATGTCTTTCGAGATTTCATGTAGACAAGGCGTTTATATCCTGCAAGGGCGTACATCCGGAATACGGTTTTTCGGACAGCAGCGATATGCATGCTTCGGTGAAAAGGAGCATGATACAGAGTGCGGCGCAGGTCTTTTTTGCGGTAGATTCTTCCAAATTCGGGAAATTATCGCTGACGACGATCAGCAATTTTGAGAGAGTCGAAGCGATCATAACAGATCAGAAGCCGAGTGCGGAGTGGGAGCGTATCTTTGCCGCAAACGATGTGGAATGTCTTTATCCGGAGGTCGAAAATGTCTGAAACAAAGGTTATTTGTTTTGCGAACAACAAAGGGGGCAGCGGGAAATCGACCACCTGTTCGAATGTCGGATATTTTTTGGCGGAAGCGGGACACAAAGTTTTGCTGATCGACGGAGATATGCAATTGAATCTGTCGCTTGCATTTTTTGATGAGGAAAAGGTTCTTGCCATGGCGGCAAGCGAGAAGAATCTTTTCAATGCGATCAAAAAGCAGGACGATCTGTCGGATTATATGGTATCGACGGGGTATCCCGGGTTAGATATCATTCCTTCTTCGACATTGATGAGTTCGATTGAATTCGAGCTGTTTTCCAAGTGGCAGAGGGAATACATTCTGAAAAAGTGTCTGCAGAAGCTGAAAGAGAGCGGCAGATACGACTATATACTGATCGATTCGCCTCCGACGTTGGGCGGATGGGTCATGAATATTCTGGCGGCGTCCGATTATCTGATCGTACCGGTGGAAGCAAGCCCCTGGGGGTTGTTCGGGCTTTCAAATTTGTTTGAATTTTTGTCGGAAGCAAAAGGTGTGGCACCTGATCTGAAGGTAGCGGGGATTGCCGTTACGAAGGTCGACGGGCGGAAAAATTATTTTAAACAGACGATGGAAACTCTGCGTGAGCTGCCTGCGCATTTGTTTGAGACCTGCATCCATCTGGACAGCAGTATTGAATGGGCGCAGGACAACAGCAAACCGGTCGGAAAATACCGGAGAAGTTCGCGCAGCAGTAAAGAATATCAAACGTTAACGGAGGAGATCGAAGCGGTATGCCGATAGGAAGTGCAAGTATACGTCGTGCAACAGGCGCGATGAACAAGTCGGAAAAGAAGTCGGAGAAAGCAGCTTTTGCAGTACAGACTGCACTGGCGGATATAGCGGTTGATAAAATTACGGGTACGTTGCCGCAGGCATCGGATGCGATGATCAAGTCCGTGAAAAAATACGGGATCATGGAACCCGTTTCGCTGCTTGCGGAAGGTGAAAAGTTCCGCATTGTATCGGGTGCTGGCAGGGTCGCGGCGGCGAAAGCGTGCGGCTTGGAACAGGTCAGGGCGGTTGTCATTACGTTGGAAGGCAGCGGCGTTACGGGTGCGAAAAAGGATCTGACGGCTGTTTATAAAACTGCCGCTTTGGATGAACTCGCTGTGGCGGAGTCCGGGACGGATCCGATCCATGAGGAAAAGTTTAAGGCAGCCCGTTCGATCGGAAGCGATCTTCCCGATTATCTGTTATAAAAAAGAGGCTGAAGATATCCTTCGGCCGAAAGAGAGTCTGGCATGAAAAGTTTTGATATAAAGACAAAAATATATTTTGGCGATAATGCGATGGACCGCGTACGCGAGCTTCCGTATAAGCGGATCATGGTTATAACGGACAAGTTTTTTTCCGGAAGCAGTATGTTGCGCATTGTAACGCAGCCGTTGAGTGAATCCAATAAGGAATTCCGCGTTTTTAACGATGTGGTTCCCGATCCTCCGATCGATAAGATCGTGGTGGGGGTCAAAGCTGTTTTGGATTACAAACCGGATTGTCTGATCGCAGTCGGGGGCGGATCCGTAATCGATTCGGCCAAAGCGATCCGTGAATTTGCTGTGCGTATGCATGAGTCCAAAATTGCGTTGATCGCGATCCCTACGACCAGCGGAACGGGTTCAGAGGTTACGTCTTTTTCTGTGATCACAGATCCTGTGCGTCATATAAAGTATCCGCTTGTTTCTGAAAGTATGCTTCCGGAAGAAGCGATTCTGGACGAGGAACTGGTCAAGAGCGTTCCGCCCAATGTTACGGCGGATACAGGTATGGACGTTTTGACGCACGCGATTGAAGCGTATACCAGTATGAATAACAATGAGTTTTCGGCGGCACTTGCGGAGAAAGCGATCGAGATTTGCGGGGCTTTTCTGCTTCGCGCTTATCTGGACGGGAATGATTGGCATGCACGCAGAAAGATGCACGTAGCGTCCTGTCTTGCAGGGCTTGCGTTCAATTCCGCGTCGCTGGGGCTTAATCATGGCATGGCGCATCAGCTCGGTGCAAATTTCCATATTGCACACGGGCGCGCAAACGCAATGCTTTTGCCGCATATCATAGAATTTAACAGCGGAATCAATATCCATTCGCGCAGCCAGAAAGAATACCCGAAACAAGTGGAAAAATATGTTTCCATTGCGCGGCTTTTGGGATTGCAGAACTTCAACACGATTACGACGGTTCGCGCTTTGGTGAACTGGATCCAGTTCATGAATAAGGAAATGAATATTCCTTTGTCAATTTCGCAGATGGGCAATATACAGGAGATGGAATATCGCTCCAAAATACCGCAGATGGCCGATGCCGCATTGGCGGACAGTTGTACGGCAACCAACCCGAAAGTGCCGACGAAAGCGGATGTTATGCGTATCTACGAGGAACTTTGGTAAACACACACAAGTTTTCATCCTCTTGAAAACTCAAAAAGCAGAGCGGATTTCTCCGCTCTGCTTTTAATTTATATGGAAAAATACACGCTGCGCCATAGTAAGTTTGATTTTTAGAGCAATAGGCGAAAGAAAAGACAAATTATACTGCATTGCGGCGGCGAAAGGGCAAGGATGAAAGACAATGGATTGGAGAGGCTTATAACTTGATTTTGATGTAACGGTGTTCTATAAAATTATTTGAATAGTGAGAAAACCTGAGAAATAATTTTATAAAAATAAGAAAATTGATTGCAATTTTTAAATACGTTCTTTATAATAATACATGGCATGATAACGTTTCGCCAAACAAAAGCGTGACTGTACGGAACTGCCATACAGGATGCACAAGGAGGAAATATTTTGAGTAAAAATGCAAAGCGATTAGGCGTGATGCTGGACTGTTCGCGTGGTGCCGTATATACGGTAGAAGCGCTGAAGAAGTACATGGACGTATTGGCAAAAATGGGATACAATTCCTTGCAGCTGTATACGGAAGATACATATGAAATCAAGGATGAGCCGTATTTTGGATATATGCGCGGGCGCTATTCGGCGGAGGAATTGCGTCAGCTGGATAGTTATGCGGCATCAAAGGGGATTGAACTGATCCCGTGCATTCAGACGTTGGCACACTTATCGGGCGCACTTCGTTGGCAGGAATATTTTAGTTGTACGGATGTAAATGACATTCTGCTGGCGGAAGATGAGCGTACGTATGTTCTGATCGAAAATATGTTCCGTGCATGTTCGGAATGTTTCCAAAGCCGCGACATCAATATTGGTATGGACGAGGCACATATGGTGGGGCTCGGAAAGTATCTGGATCTGCATGGCTATAAAAGCAGATACGAAATTTTAATAAAACATTTAGAGCGCGTCTGCGAGATCGCCGATAAATATGGGTTTAAGCCCATGATGTGGTCGGATATGTTTTTCCGTTTAGCCAATCATGGAGAGTACTATGCCACACATAATTCGGTGAAAATGCCAAATATTAAGCTCCCGAAGAATCTGCGCCTCATATACTGGGATTATTACAGCCAGGATTATGATCATTATGAGAGAATGATCAACGCGCACAGACAAATGGGAGCTGAGCCTGTGTTTGCGGGCGGAGCGTGGACGTGGGCAGGATTTGTCCCGCACAATGAATTCAGCATAGAGGCAAGCAGTGTTGCGCTCAAGGCCTGCAACGCAAACGGCGTAAAGGATATATTTATTACGGTCTGGAAAGATGACGGTTCGGAGAGTTCGCTATGGAGCAATTTGCCGTCGCTTTGGAGTGCGGCGGAGAATGCGCGCGGTAATTTTGATAAAGAGGATATAGCGGACAAGTTCTGTAAAATTTTTAAAATTCCGATGCGTGATTTTCTTTTGCTGGATGCTCCGGAAAATGCCTTTGAAAAAAGTTACGTTCATAACGAAACGAAATACATGTTGTATAACGATCTTTTTTTGGGTATCTTTGACAAGACGGTAAGGCCTGCCGAGCCGGAACGGTTCGGAAAACTGGCCGAACAGCTGAAAGCTGTGTCGAGGGGAAAATACGGTTATGTATTCCGGACGATAGCGGATCTGTGTGCCGTGCTTGAGAAAAAATATGCGCTCGGGGTTCGGATGCGGGAGGCATACCGCGCGAAAGACAAGAGTGGGCTTGAAAAAGTTCTGGAGGATCTGAAAGAGACGGAGCGCAGAGTTGCTCGTTTTGCACGCAGTTTCGAAGCGCAATGGATGAAAGAGTGTAAGCCATTCGGGTTTGAAAAGCATGATATCCGTTTGGGAGGGTTGCTGCACAGGCTGGCGCATTGCCGCCGTGTTTTGGAAGATTATCTGTGCGGAAAGCGCGACACAATCGAAGAATTGGAAGAAAATATCCTTGCGTGGGATTTTACGACGGCGGAAGGACGTCCGCTCACTTATAATGATTGGATGTCCATTGCAATGATAAAGCCGCGTAATTGAGAATACGGGCAAAACAAAATGATACGTGTGTTATTTGTATGTCTCGGGAATATTTGCAGGTCTCCGATGGCGGAATTCATTCTGAAAGATCTAGTCCGAAAAAACGGTTGGGCTATAGAAGTTGCGTCTGCAGGAACGAGTTCGGAAGAAGAAGGCAGCCCTGTCTATCCGCCGGCAAAAGCTGAACTTTCGGCACACGGGATCCGCTGTGACGGTAAGCGTGCGGTTGCCCTGGAGCGAGAGGACTATTATAAGTATGATTATATTTTGTGCATGGAAAACAGGAATGTTTCGAATGCGGTTCGTATATTCGGCGCGGATAAAGACGGTAAAGTGTTTAGACTGATGAATTTTTCGCAGGATCCGAAAGATATTGCAGATCCGTGGTATACGAGAAACTTTAAGAAAGCCTATGCGGAGATTGAAAAAGGCGTAAATTGTTTTGTACAGTTTCTTCGCGAAAAAAAGAAGATATAGAGGTTTATGGACTGCAGTATGCCAAAAATGTGCATACTGCAAGTCTTTATGCAGAGAAGAGCGATTGAGTTGCGGAGGTCTGTGAGAGCGGAATCGATTGGAAGCAATGGTTTGTCATAAGAATGATCAGAATTTTTATGAAAATATTTTTTATGCTTGTAATCAATTGACAATGGCTGGCCTGCGTATTACAATATTGCACGGTAAGCGAGAAAATGAAAAAATGAAGAAAGAGAAAGGAAAGTAAATCTATGGATTTCCTGTCCACATTTTTAAATGTTCTCATTATTGTAGTTTTGGCGATCCCGGGATATTTTCTTCGGAAAGTGAAGTTATTCCCCGAAACGGCGGCGAGCATTCTGGCGGTATTGCTCTTATATATTTCTCAGCCGTTTCTGATGATGTCATCGCTGTTGAATAAGCCGTTTGAGTCGTCGATGCTGATCAATTTTGCGTGGGTGATCGGTTTTGCGATCGTTCTGCAATTCATGGTTTATTTTGTGGCGCGCCTGATTTTTTGGAAATGCAAGGATGAAGCGGCAAAAAGGGCGTGTGTTGCTACATCTTATTTGGGGAACGTCGGGTTTATGGGGATCCCCGTCATGCAAATGCTTTTCCCTGACAATACGGATCTGGTATTGTATACGGTTGTCTATAATATTGCGTTCAACGCGATGACTTGGACATTGGGGGTGTATGCGATCACGGGAGAGCGGAAGCGGATCAACGCTTTGAAAATAATTTTAAATCCCCCGACGATTGCGGTTATAGTGGCTTTGCCGTTTTTCTTTTGCAATGTAGCGATTCCCGAACAGGTTATGACGCCGATATCCTATCTGGGGGATATGACTTTGCCTCTGTCCATGATCATATTGGGAGTGCGGTTGGCGGATATGAGACCGATACGTCTGATCAATGACGGGAAGGTGTATGTTGCGACATTTGTGAAGCTGATCATTTCGCCTCTGCTGTCTTTGGGCGTAATGCTGTTGATTTCTCTGCTTGTGCCGATCGACGGGTATGTTTTGGTGGCCCTGTACGTCATTGCGGCCATGCCGGCGGCGTCCAGCGCGCTGAACTTTGCCGAGATGTATAACGGAGACAGGGAAACCGCCGCTGCGTCAACGCTGATGAGCACGATTCTGTGCATTGTAACCATTCCGGTTCTGATGTTATTGTGTCAGTACCTGGTCTGAACTTTTTAATGATTTGTTAAAAGGCCGCAAAACACAATTTTGTGTTTTGCGGCTTTTTGCATTTACACGGTGAAATACGGTAATATATGGCGAGCTGCAGACAGTTGCAGGTAACGACGAATAGTTACAGGCAGATACTGTCACATATTTTTATGGATAGTTTTATCTTTTTGTACTTAAAAGTAGAAAGCGAATTGTAAAGGAATACGAGTTGTAATTTAATTATTTTACTGCACGCAAGCCGTTTGTTCAAGGAAATTGTGTGCATTTTTTTGACTTCGCCTTTATACAAATTTTATTTCTCGTTTTTGCGCGTTTTTTCTGGGATTTTCTGGTTTTTCATCAGTATGTCTCGCAGAAGAAACTGCATGGATAATGGGGCGATAGAAATCTTTTTCGGACGACTGAAAGTTAAAATACTCTACAGTGAATAGTTTGAAGGAGTAGACAAATACATTTACCGATTGAAAGAGTATATTTATTATTGGAATAACATTTAATTAAATTTTTTGTCTAAACTTTTGAATTTGTTTCAGTTAATGGTATTTTAATAACGTCGATTAGAGTATCAGTAGGTTGACGTTAGATTTTAAATAAGGTTTTTTAGTCATGGTATTTTTTCTCCGATTATATGTAATTAAAAAGTTTGCATCGATTGAGTAAGTTGCTTTTTGTATTCAGACGGCGATATACCTATTTTTTTACGGAACAATCTTGAGAAATAAGTTTCGCTGTTAAACCCCAGCTTGTAAGAAATTTCATTTACGTTCAAATTGGATTCCGCTAAAAGAGTCTGCGCGTAGTTAAATTTTTTTTGCAGAATGTATTTTTTAGGGCTTAGTCCGAAGATTTTCTTAAAGATATGAGAAAAATGATTTACACTTAAATTTGTTATATCTGCTAAATCCGCTATTTGTATATCTTGTTCGATATGAGAATGTATATATTCCAGAACTTCTATTAGTTGTGGATTTTTAGTGTGTATTTGTTCTGCTTGAGAGAAAAACGGCGCGATCAACATATCGAAAGCCCCATGCAGGTAGTAATATTCTTCAGGAGTTTTCTGCGTTCTGTTAGCAGTTGCAATTTGAAAAAGACGCAACGTGAGGTTCGGATCGGCTTCAATTCGTTTGGGTACGTCATATAAGTCAAAAAGAGAATAGCAAGTGTTTTCCGGCTCCTGAAAATGGATAAAATAGTGCGTCATAGAGTCTTCACAATTGGCGGTTATTACCTGAAAAGAAGGAAGAAAGTAACAATAGCCGGGTTCAAGTTTTATTTCGGTGTTTTTCAGTAATATGGTTGCCGAACCTTCCGTAATAAAATAAAGCCTGTTGTATGGGTAAAGCGAAACAAAACTTTTCCATTGATTTGTTACTTTCGCCCATCTCGCGTCATGTATTTTAAATCGAAATTCATTTAAAGTAAATAAAGGATTCATACGGCGCTCCTCAGCTTTATTTCAATTATAACAGCTAACTTTTAAAATTGCAAGTTTTTTGTTAAATTTACAGATTTTGTCAGCTTTTAATGCAATAATCGTTGAAAAGTTACATATCTTAACCGTTTTGTTCCTTTACTTTTCAAGGTTTTGATTTTATGATTATAGTGTGATATTTTAAAAATATATCTATGAAAAATATGTTTTTAGGAGGAAAAAATGAAGTTGAAAAATAAAGTTTTAGCAGTAATATTGTTTATTTTTATTGTTTCGATTTCTATGGCGGGAGCAACTATGGTTGCATGTGGAGAAGATGTCTATAATCCTCTCGGAGATTGGACAAAAGTAGGGGCAGAAACTGTATCACTGAGTGCTAAAGACGACGGAGCGCTTCATTTATCTGAGAGTGCAACGGGAAGTTGGGCGGCTCAAGCGTATACTGCGGTTACATATAATTATGGCATTATGGTGGACAATCGTATAGATGTTTATGTCAATGTCCTATCCGGAAAAACGCATTTTGCTTTAGCTAGTAACGGCTGGTATTATAATATGCAAGGAGCTACGGGCAACAGTGCTAAAGCCGCAGACATAACTATCAGCAATACTGGAGATGGGAACGTTGAATTGCAGGAAACTTCAACTTGGAGTATAATGTCAAAATCTAAGTCGGAAGGATATGATAAAGTTTCGTTTATAGCAACCGAAACGGCAACAGAAGTTTACTTTAACGATGAATTGTTTTTCTCGTTTGCTTCACCTTTATCCGATTATTATGGCGACAGAACATGGTCTACGGTAAAGACTCCGGGTACGGCGTTGCTTTCAGTGGGAAGATTCAGTCCGGATTCTGTTTTGGACGTGGATATCATGGGAATTCCCGTCGCTTCTGAGAGCAAAATAGAATATAATCTTGCATCTTCTGCTGACCTTTTATTTGGATACCACGGCGTAAAAAGTGCAAATATCACTGAAGTGAAGTATGCGCAGGAAGGAGCGGGTGAGTTTACTTCTCTTGCCTCTGAAAAATATTCTGTCTCTTCAGCTGGAATTATGATAAGCAAAGACAATGCAAAAGAAATCTTTCAGGAACAGCAAAATTATTCCGTTCTTGTCAAAACAAATTATGGAAATATAGTTTATGAATTAAAGCTTACAAATGAAAAAAATGCTTCCAATATGTGGCAAGCTCAAGAAATAAGTAATGCTTTTGTTTCTGCAATGGAAGATGGTGGAATCTGCTATAAAAATGATATTACGTCGAACTATACAGAAAATGCGAGAACGTATGAGTTCTTTTATATTGAATCTTTTTCTTTGGAGAAAGAAATTGCAGTAGATTTTCTGCCTGTAAACGGTATAGGTTCGATTGCTTTGACGAATGGAATAAACGGGAAAGTAATTTTAGAATTTGCTTTCAGAAAGGGAGACAAAGAAGGCGAAGTTGTTTACAACGTTAATTATGAAAACAATTGGCCGGTTGCTACTATGAAGAGCGGATATAATAGGTTAAGTTTTCAAATCGGGGCAGAAACTACAGATATCCTTTTGAATGGTGTAAAACTTTGCACGGTACAAACTGGCGGAGATGAATTTACGGAGAGACAGGTCGGCGTAAAAATAGGTTGTTTTCACGTAAGCTGGGCAAAAATTATAGAGTTTCACGCAAGAGTTGGCGTTGCTCAAGGTTTAAAAGATACTCTCCGCTATGTAAAAAATTCAGGGAAAGACATTGTTTTTACATACAGTGCGCCTTTTGCCTCTGTTTCTGAACTAAAGTTAGGCGCAGAGGTTATTTCCGCCGATAACTATACGCTCACTAAGGCTACTGAAAATGCTGGTAGTATAAGTTTTAGTGCACAGCAAGCGGAAAGTTTATTTTCAACCCCTCAAAATTATGAAATAGTGTTGCAAACTTCTATGGGAGAAGTGGTGTTCCATTTACAGGTCGTAGAGGCGACAGAGTTGGAAATACCGGTTGATGTATTGAGCTATGATTTGTATACCGGGAAAGATTTGCAGATACCCGTTTACATAAACTTGGATACGGTTACGGGAGTGAAAGAAGGCGAGCGTGTTTTGACTGAAGAGGAATTTTTGTTTGATGCAGAAACAGAAAGCGTGATTTTGAAAGAAATTTATCTTAAAGAGCTTTCAGCAGGGGAACATGTTTTGCATATTTTGACTGCTCTTGTTGAGGAGGGCGTTGCTTTTACAGTACAAGTAGAAGATCGTACACCTGCCGATGTCGTTTCTTCTGAGTTGACTTTCGATAAAAATGAGGCAAAAAGCGAAAATGCTGTTTTCGAATTTAATTTACGCAATGATACATTTATAAGCGTTTCTCAGAACGGTATAACGTCAAATGATTATGAAATGCTTGAAAATATTCTCACAATCAAAAAAGAATTTTTATCCTCGTTTGCCGCGAATGAAACTTACACCTTTGTTGTGCATTTTTCGTATGGGGAGGTAGAAGTGAGTATTAAAGTTATAAATACCACGCCGCCGTATTCACAGCAGGCGAGTAAGAACTTTAATTTATCTTCTCCTTCAGATGTCGTTTTTTCCGTGGAAACCTATGAAAATAAACTGATTGCATTGACAGGCAACAATATTACTGCTGAGGATTATGCTTTTGAAAACAAAACACTTACCATTTTTAAAAGCTATTTATCTTCACGTGAGGCGGGAGAATATCAGTTTGCATTTGAAACTGCAGCAGGCACTTTAAACCTGACGGTAATAGTAGAGGAAAAAATTCCTCCTCAGGTTGAATCTGATTTGGCAGTCTACGATGTACAGAATCCTTCTTCCGTACAATTTAATTTTACCATGAACGGCGGTGTATTTCTTTCCTTAAGCGGCGAGGGGATAACGGAAAAAGATTATATAATGGACGGTTCGGTTTTAGAAATAAAAGAGGAATTTTTATCCACGTTAAGAGTCGGAGAATACACATTTGTTTTTGAAGCCGATAATGGAAAAATTTCTTTAAATATAGCAGTTCAGAATGACGTAGCCCCCAGCTTTGAAAAAGACAGGCAGAGAGAAATTTTACGTGAAAGGGTAACTGGATCGGAAGATTTTGAAGTGGATATTTATCACAACGGCGGAAAATTGCTTAATATATCGGGCGATGACATTACGCAGCAGGATTATAGTTTTACGACCGGAATCAGCGAAGATATAAACGTTTTGACATTTAAAGCGGATTTTCTTGCTCAGTTAGGCGTTGGCGATTTTGGAAAATATACTTTGGTTTTTGATAACGGTACGTTGACAATAGAAATCAGGTTTGATTATAAAACAGACAATACTCATTTCTATTCTGTAAACAGCGCCACGGTAAAAAGTGCGGAGGATGGATATACTTCAATTTCGCAAACCGCAATAGCGAGTGAATTTAATTGGGGGTATGTTACGGATTATACCGGCGAAATAGATGTGAATAAGCCGATTCGTATCATGTATAAATTTCCTCAAAATCCCGATAAAAACTGGATGTATACATTTAATATTTCAGCGGGTAGTTACAATTATTTCTGGGATACTGAAAAAACGGTGTTTGTTCAGTTTGGCGTAGACGGTAATTCCTTCTATCAGCTCAGAGCCGGCTCGTATCCGAAAGAAGAGTGGAATTATCTGCAGATCCCTAATTTAAACTGCTATCCTGACGGTGAAAACGAATTTATTATAAAAATCGGGCAGGAAAAGACGCAAATCTATATTAATGGCGTTCTGGTTAATGAATCAGACAGAAAACTTTCGGATTTTACAGATTCTAAAGCATATCTCAGATTTTCTTCCACAACCACTTACTCCGATACTACGCCTTATTGTGAATATTTGGTAAAAGTAAACGGCGAGGTTTCCGCTAAAGAAAAAGTAAATCAGTTTAATGTAAAAGCGCCTAAGCGTGTATCCTATCAATTGGTTTTTGAAGAGGGGCAATTTGAAGGGATGTTCTATAAAAAAGAAGATGGTTCTCTTGAAAAATTGTCAGCTTACAGCTTTTTATATGAACAGTTCGCCAAGAGCGGTATTTTGACTTTAGAAAAAGAGGACATTTTATCCAGCGAAATACTTTCCAAAGTTGGCACGCATACATTGGTCGTTAAATCTACCGGAGGTAGCTATGAACTTATTTTGATTGTTTCTGATGCAGAAGCATTACAGCCTGAAGGATCTGTTTTTCTGTATGATAAGAGAAAAGAAGAAGATTTAAAAATAAATATATGGTTAAATCTGGACACATTCGCATCACTGGAAGGAAATGAAATTTCCGAATCAGATTATATGTTTGAAGACGGAAAATTGATTATTAATAAAGATTTCTTATTAGGATTGCCATACGGAGAAAGCATATTTTTGATTAAATCGGAAAAGAATCCTCAAGGAATAGAGATAAAAGTCAATGTGGCGGATTTCTCCGAACCTGAAATAGAAACGGATAAAGCGGATTTTGATATACAGAATCCTGCAGATGTAGTATTAAAAATTGATGTAAAAGCCGGAACGTTTGATTCCGTTTTAGGAAATAACATTTCTCAAAATGATTACGTTTATGATGCCGATGCTAAAACGCTTACTTTGAAAAAAGAATTTTTATCGTCTTTGGGAGCGGCAAAATATACATTTATCGCGAAAGTCGTTTTGTTTGATGAACCTTATGAGCTGGCTTTTACCATCGATTGTTTAAATTCACACTCCCCCGTTTTTGAAGACGGGACAAATTTAAAAACAGAAGTATTCAATAAGAATGCTCCCGAAGACATCAAAATAAAAGTGGTGGCGAATAAAGGAAAATTCCTTGCGTTGTACGGTTCTTATATCAGTAGTTCCGATTATGAGTACAATGCCGAAACCGGCGAAATCGTCATAAAGAAAGAGTACTTGCAGACATTGGCAACCGGTACAGAAAATACGATCAACATCAACTTTGACAACGGAAAAATTGATATTGTAGTAAAAATAGAAGAAAAAGAGGTAGAAACTCCTTCTACAGGCTGTAATGGCAGTATTTATACTTCGGCTGCTATTGGAATGAGTGTGATTACTCTTATTTGCGGTTTTATTTTATTAAAGAAAAGAGAGGCAGATGAAAAATGAAAATATATTTAAAAAAATTCTTTGTTTTTGCGATGGTCTTCGTTCTTTCTTTTGCATTTTTCGGTTGTCAAGATAAAGAAGAGGATGACAAAAATCCTTTGAATACTTTAAGCGGAAATATTACTATAGCTATTCCGCTGACTAGCGATGAAGAGCTGGTTTTAAGAGCGGTTGTTGATGTATATATGCAGAAAAATCCTTTGGTGACCGTATCTGTTGACGCGAAAAGTGCGCAGGATTATAAGGATTGGCTGTCTACTTCGCTTACCGCTACGGATATGAATACGGTAACTATGGATATTGTAAGAAACAACGAGGTTTCTCAATATTACGGCGCGAACAAATTCGTGGACTTTTCCCAGTATTTAGGCGAAACAAATAATTATTATGGCGGGCAGATCTGGCAAGACACGATGGAGCCTTCCGCATATTCTTCGAACGGTTCAAACGGTCAGATATATTCTTTGAATTTCGAAACGACGCAGGTACTGATTTACTATAACAAAGACCTGTTAAAATCAGCGGGCGTGAATGCGGAGGGAATTACCAATTGGGATGAATTTGTTCAGGCATGCGCAAAAATCAAAGCGCTGGGATCTCAATATACACCTATTGCCATTTCGGGAGACAGGCTCAGCTTTTGGTCAGGTCAATTCAGCTGGCTGTTCAGAATTTACGTAGATCAGTATTTCAGAAGCATTGCCAATGAAGTTCATACACGTGAAGGTGATTGGAATTTTGATCCTCTTAAAGATGCGAATTGGGAGTATAAGCCAAATCCGGAAGATTGGGCGGATGTTTATGAAGATGAAGCACAGAGATTTATTGCTGCGGCAAATAACGATGGCGTAGGTTATAAACAGAACGAGCTCAGGCTTTTAGAAGGTGTAATGCAGGAAAAATGGGGACAAAATGATCCCAGATATAAAGATATGCTCTCCAACTTTTTGAAAGTGTTTCCTAAGTATGTGGGGGCAGGATTTGGTGCAGACAATCAAGATACCGCGATGATGCCGTTTTTAAGCGGCACTGCGGGATTCACGATTATGACTACAGATTTTCTCAATGATTGGCAGAAACGCGAAAGTAAAAATTTTGAGCTTGGTTTTATGGACTTTTTCCCGATGCTGGACAACGAAGAATATCCCGGCGGAGCACCTGATATAGATTATACCCGTTCTATAGGCGGAGCGCACGGATATTATGCGATTGTCAATAAAAATGCCGCCCAGACAAAACTTTGTATTGATTTTATGAAATTCTGGACGAGTAAAGAAGGTCAGGAAATTTCCTTTGAAAAGCGTGCGCAGCTAAATTTTCTGCTTACAGGTATTCCTTTGATTAAAGGCTTGGAAATTCCGGATTCCATCAATCTCAATAAAGACAGAGTGTTGCGTGGCATTGCGGACTGCAATCCTGCGGTAGATTTTGCCAGAGGATTAAGAAATGAAGGGAATACTACTCGTGAATTCCAGGAAAACACGCAGAATTTATTCGCGGGGAAAATCTCGGTCGAGCAGTATGGACTGAATATGAGTGCGGCCATGAAAAAATTCATGCCGGATTATTTGGAAAGCAGAGGATTTAAACAGAATGCTTTGGATGATGTGACAAAGTATCCTTTCTAAAAGGGAGATTTCTTTTGAAGACAAATAATATTTTTCAAAAAAATTATAAAAGTAAGCTGCTTGCAATTGCACTTTCCGTTATGATATTATTTGCTGCTTTTTTCAGTGTATCGTTGATTTTGAAAGACAAAACAACGAATGCATCTTCCGTATTGCAAAAGACAGATATGGAAATAGGAGATGTTTATATTTCTCAGAATTTGTTTTTCATAGGCGGAACAAAGAGCGGACAGCACTCTTTGAGTTGCAAAAACCTGTATTCGGCGGAAGAAAGCTGGACGTACCAAACGGAAAGTTACATACGAAAAATAAGAGCTTTTGAGAATACTCTTGCCGTGGTTTTAGAAAATAATAAAGTTATTTTTTTGACAAAAGACGGTAAATTTTTATCGGAAAGTGAGTTTTTGTATCCGGTTGTGGATATCGATTTGGATATGCAAAACGAGGTGTTGGCTGTTGCCTGCAGTGTTACGCAGGCAACCAACGCTGTGTTTGTAATCGAAAGTTTTGACGCGCAGAAGAATTATGGAATTCGCAATTATACCTATTATGTGTCTTCTAATATTTACCCCATAGGAGTAAGTGTTGTAAACGGGGAAGTATATTTTGCCGGCAGTAATTCTACTCTCTATCGCTGTTTAAAAACCGGAAAAGCATCGATCGTGTTGGATTCCTATTACACGCAAAATTCTTTTATAGGGTTGGATGGTTATTTCATTTTAGGATATGTCAACGGGATTATAGACGTTTTTTCTTTCTCTGAAGGCGAATACGAACTAGAAGAAAGGCTGCTTTTAGGGAGCAAGGAAGTGTTGCTTAGTTATCAGAAAGGGGAAAACTTATTTTGTGCCGCGGAAAAAGGCGGAAAACTCGCTTTCTACGACATAAATGATTTTAAATGTAAGGCGAAAGGTGAGGGGGCGACTCTTGTTTCCAAACTTTCTCAAAGCAACGGTTGTGCGGTGCTTGTAAAAAATCATTCTCTTATTTTTGCAGATGAATCTTTATTGATTGTTTCCCAAGTATTCAGTATTTTGTATATTCCCGCGTTGATTTTATTGATATTATCTATGCTTTGGTGCGCATATCGCATTGCTTGTATGCTGCCTAAGCACGGAGAAGCTGTACATGCATATGTGTCTGAGCTGGGCAGAGATTTATGGCGGGATAAAAAAATATATATGCTATTGCTTCCTGCTTTTGCATTCATGTACATATTTGTTTTCTGGCCGATTATCCAAGGATTTCTAATCGCTTTTCTGGATTATGTGCCAGGCGTGAAGGCGGAATGGGTGGGGTTTAAAAACTTTGCGGAAGTATTTCAAAACACCTATTTTTGGGGCAGCATGAAAAATATGCTTGTGTTTTTGTTTACGGATTTACTCAAAGCCCTGATTCCTCCTTTTATTATAGCTGAATGTATTATAGCTCTACTGAGTAAACGCTCGCAATATGTCGCGCGTGTGTTGATGTATATTCCCGGGATCTTACCCGGTCTTGCGGGTGTTTTAATTTGGACAAACGGTATTTTGGGCGCGGAAGGCGTACTCAGTCAGTTATTGGGTGCGATAGGTTTTAAACAATATCAGAATTTCAATTGGCTTGGCAATTCTTCGACGGCACTGGGAAGTTTGATACTGATAGGTTTTCCTTGGGTAGGTTCGTATCTGATTTTATACGGTGCGCTCATGAGTATTCCAAGAGAATATTACGATGCAGCAAAACTGGACGGTTTCAATTGGTTCAAAAGAATTATATTTATCGATTTACCTATGATACGTCCGCAATTAAAATATATTTTTGTGTTAAGTTTTATTGGTTCTATACAGGATTTTCAACGTGTTTACATGACGACAGGCGGCGCGTTTAATACGAATATTCCTGCGCTGGAAATTTACTATAACATCAGCACATTCAATAATTATGGCGCGGCTGCCGCGATGGGTGTATTGCTGTTTGCGATAATTTTTGTAGCGACGTTGTTGAATTTAAGGATAAAATCGAAGGATTAACGGTAGAAAATCACTTATGGCACAAAGTAAAATTTTAAAAACTCATATATCGAATAAGAGAAGAGGAGTAGAGGGAAAAACAGGACAAGTATTTCTGCATTTATATGTATGGCTGAATGTGTTGTTTGTAATGTTTCCGTTTCTTTTGACCTTTTTCTTTTCTTTCAAATCAGCAGATGATTTTCTGAAAGGATTTTGGGCGTTGCCCTCCGTGCTTCAGTTTGAGAATTACGCGTTCAGTCTTTCCGTAATCGGCAAGAATATGTTAAACACCATATTGTATTCGGCTACTGTATGTTTTTTCTCTTTATTTATTGCTTCCATAACAGCGTACGCGTTTTCCAGATACGATTTTCGTTTTAAAAGAGTGCTTTTTACGCTCATAATTTCCATGATGATGGTCCCAGGCGTACTGACGTTGACGCCGTCCTATCTTCTGATATTGAATCTGAATTTGAGGAATACGCCTTTTGCGGTGATATTGCCGTCGATTTCGACTTCTATTGTATCGGGAGTGTTTCTGTTCTCCACGTTTATGGGGCAGCATCCGGCAGAACTGTATGAAAGCGCTAGTATTGACGGAGCGGGAATGTTCAGAATGTATATTTCCATCTGCATACCTTTATCTGTTCCCGTCCTAATGATTCAGTTTGTAAGTATATTTTCTTCGCAATATAACGACTATATGTGGGCGCTTTTAGTCATAGATGATATAAAGATTCAGACGCTTATGCCTTTGCTTAGAAAACTGACTTCAGACGCGTATGCTCAAACTTTAAATCCCGGTGTAACATATGCCATTTATCTATGCAGCGGTATTCCGCTGGTGTTTACTAGTGCGATAGGGTTGAAATATTTTGTAAACGGAGATTTTGCAAGCGGAATGAAACTTTAAAGAGGTTAGATATGATAAAAGTTAAAAAAACAAATGTTTTGGCTGTTATATTTGCTTTTTTCTGGCTGTTTTGTTTTCTGGAAGGGGGAGTAAATATGAAAAAATACGTGCTTGCGGTGCAGCAAATGACTTGCTCGGCTACAGAAGATAAAATAATTTTCTCCGACTTATCCGCATTTATCGGGAAAAACGCAAGTTTGGTACGATTTAAAGCGCATCAATATCACGGCTCGGAAGATTTTATAAAATATTACGACGGGATAGGTGATGACAACAAAGAAGACGGATATTCTTCTGTAAACGGTTCAGACAGAGCTTATTATTCCTCTTCGCAGACCGGAATTTTTGAGGCTGATATAGACAAAGCTGCAATAGAAATCCCCAGGTATTCCACCATTTCGGGCGAGGAAAATTACGATAAAGTCTATGACAAATTTTATATTCTGCAAGACGGAAGTCGGTCGGGGGATGTATTCAGCGGCGGGAAAATCTTGGGCGGACCATATAATATTACGGAGTTTCCTTCCGAGCGTACATATGAAAACAAGGAAGCCGCATCTATAAAAGGTCTGGAATGTATGAACGCGGACGACGGGGAGAATCTCGGCCTTTCCCATGCGGCGATTACGTTTGATTTGCCGGGGTTGTTGACCACTCAAAGTGCGCAGGACGCTATAGAATATATCGTAAACGGAAAAAACTATTATTTCAGCGAAAATTATCTCAAATCCTATGATGAACGGGTTCTGGCAAATACTGATGCGGGCATTAAAACTACGTTTGTCATGGTTATCTGGAGAAGTTCTATTGGAAAAGCGTTTGCTGATATCATTCATCCCGACCATACGACAAGCAATGTAAATTCTCTGTCTATCGTAGCGCCGAATATGACGACGCAGGCGGGCGTGGATTATTTGATTGCTATGTATGAATTTTTGGCTGACAGATACACAAGAGAAGATGCAAAATACGGGCAGGTTTCGTATTTTGTAATAGGAAACGAAGTCGATGCGGCATATGAATGGAACAACATGGGTTATCTTCCGCTCGATGAATACATAAGACAATATGAACGCACCGTTCGTGCAGCGTATACCGCGATTCGTAAGCATTGGTCGCAAGCAGGCGTCTTGATTTGTACTACGCATTTTTGGAATAAAAGCACGGCGGAGCAATTCGGTTTGACGGAGTATGTCGGAAAAGGCGCGTATACTTCGAGGCAGATTATAGACAATTTCGCAAAACTCGCGAAAGAAAACGGGGATTTCGGTTGGGAACTTGCCTACCATCCTTACAGAGCAACGCATATGGGCGAACCTGTTTTTTGGGACAGTGTGAACGTAAATGAATCTACTTCCGATCCGTATACTACCACCAAAATCACACCCTTGAATATCTGGGTGTTGGGAGAATATCTCAAGAAAGAAGAATTGTTATATCAGGGCAAAGTCCGGAATTTTTATCTTACAGAATCCGGGGTTGCTTCTCCGCATGAAGAGGTGAAACCGGACGGAAGTTATGACTCTTCCAATTATGATCCGGAGAATTTTCCGCAGGAGTCGTTGGAGTTGCAGGCGGCAGCTTACGCTTATACATATTACAGTTTTTTGTTTTCCGGGGCAAAATCCTATATTTTCCACAGGCACTCGGATGTTCTCGGCGAAAACGGTGTAAATATAGGTATTTGGCTCCGTTGCAAAAATAGCGATGATTTATATGCAAAAAAACCGGTTTGGACGGTGATGAAGTATATTGACACGGAAAAATCTTTGGAAGTTACCGAACCTTATTTAAAATATATTACTTTGTACCCGAATACTTCTCCGGCAACAAGTTGGGCGCAGCTTGTGAAAAATTTTGATGCGTCTAAGATAGAGAACAAGGAACTGCCCAAGCAGGAGAAGGCGGAAGTCTCGTCTGAAAAGATTCAGCCGAATAAGTCGGTTAATGATTTTGAAAACAACAATACAGGCGGCTGGCAAATTGCGAACAGAGCAATTAGTGCGCAGGTCATGCAGGATGCTTCTCTCGCTTATTCCGGCGATAACTTTTTATTGGTTCGCTACAATAATACCGGCAGACAAGGTGGCGGCTATGCTGAAAAAGGAATATTAAAAAATTTCTCACAGCCTCAGGATTTTTCAGAAATGCAGAGTTTTGTGTTTGCAGTAAAAGTGAGTTCTCTGTCCTCTATAAAAGAAGGTTATGACATTAAAGTACGTTTCTACAGTGGAAGCCATATTTTAGAGAGTGCAGCGGTGATTCAACCGGATGTGTATCAGACAGTAAGAGTAAATATCAGTAATTCAGCTTGGCCGTATTTTGAAAAAGTGGATAAAATAAAAATCTGGTTTTCTGTTCAGAATAACACAACGCAGGGCGGAACTTTATATTTTGATGATATAGGATTCGTTTCAAAGCAAACCAAATCAGGATGCGAATCCGCTTTTGACGAAAGTTCTGCTTTTTCTGTTTTCGCGCTTTCCGCAGCTGGTGTTACGGTTTTAAAAAAGAGGAAAAAGTATGGATTTGACAAATTTGACACCAAAGATTAAAAAAGTATATTGTCTGAACCGGGAAAATCCTTTAGGCATTACACAAATTCCCGAATTTTCTTTTGAAGCGGAAGGGGATTTTACGGCAGTACGAATTCTTTGTAAGAGCGAGACTGGCGAAATCGTATGGGATAAAGTGATTCAAACTACCGATTGCTTCGGTATAGTATACCAAGGAAGGGCGCTTCGCGATTGCGAGCGTATCACTTATTGGATAGGCTGCTACTATGGTGAAAATTTTGCGGGATTTTCTGAGCCTGCGTTTTTTGAAATGGGAATCAATGCTCAGAACTTTCAGGCAAAATGGGTGTTTAATCCCGATTTTGGCGGCGAAAGTCCGGTTTTTTTGCATGCGTTCGGCCTGAAAAAAAAGGTAAAAAACGCGAGATTGTATATAGCAGGATTGGGATATTTTGATGCGTATGTAAATGGAAAAAGCGTAGATAAGCAATACTTCAAACCGGTTGTGACCGTATATGATGACAGACCTTTGAACGGTATCATTCCGTATTATTTCAACCGTCCGGAAAAAAGAATTTATTATCACACTTATGATGTAACTTCTTTTCTCGAAAAGGAAAATTTATTGGCTGTCGCGCTCGGCGGCGGATGGTATTACAATGTCGAAAAAGAGATGGAGGGCAATTACAGTTATGCCACGCCTCGCGCTATATATGAAATACACGTTACTTATAAAGACGGAACGAATGAAGTTTTTTTAAGTGGAAAAAATACAAAATTAGCGCCTTGCCATATTCGAAAGAGTACTTTATTCAAAGGGGAAGAGCAGGATTTTAATTTTCTCAAACCTGAAGATTATACAGTGCAATCAGCGGAGAAAATGCCGTTGGCATCAGTTCTTGCAAATCCGCCGGCAGGCAGATTGGAGGGCAATATCTGGCCTTGCGATATTGTTAAAGAAACGCTTATGCCTGTGTCCGAACGTAAAAAAGAAAACAGGATTATTGTGGATTTCGGCAGAAATCATGCCGGGGTAATCCATATCAGGGCGTTTGGGAACAAAGGCGATAAAATGGTTGTGAAATCTGCTGAAAATTTGACGATGGAGGGTGAACTCGATCATTTAAGCACCGGCTGGAATTATCTGATTGAAACGGACAGCTGTACATTTTCGGGAAAAGAAGAGATTTTTTCTCCGCGATTTACATTTCACGGTTACAGATACGCGGAAATAACGTTAGAAGGCGATATCGAAGTTTTCGAAATCAAATCTCTTGTGTTGTCATCGGATGTGGAAAAAACAGGTGTTTTTGATTGCAGCGAATCTATTCTCAATGATATTTATCAGATGTATGTGCATACCCAGGAATCAAACTTACATGGTTGCATCCCGAGTGATTGTCCGCATCGGGAAAAAAGAGGGTTTACAGGCGATGGGCAGGTGACTTGTGCTTCTGCGATTTGCGCCTTTGACATGCGGGCTTTTTATAAAAAGTGGATGCAGGATATAGCGGATTGTCAGGATAAAGATACGGGCAGTGTTCCGCATACCGCGCCCTATTCGGGCGGCGGTTGCAGCCCGGGGTTTGGTTCAGCTGTTGCCATAGTTCCTATGGAGTATTTTAAATATTATGCGGATGTGGCTCCGATGAAAAAATATCTTCCCAATATTTTAGATTGGATAAAATATTTAAACAATCAGCATGAAGGGGATTTTATAGTTGTAAAAGAGGAAAGGGAATGGAGTTTAGGAGAATGGTTTTGCCCGGATAAAATAGAGATTCCGAGAGAGTATGTCAAAACTTACTTTTTTGCAAAAAGCTGCCAGTTGGCGCTTCAGATTATGAGAATTACAAAAGAATATACTCATTATCAAGAAATTGAAACTTTGTACGGACAAATAAAACAGGCAATGAAAAAGGTTTATTTCGATGGAAATGACTTTTGCGGAGGAAAGAACGGTGCGAATCTGTTCGCTTTGGACTGCGGCGTGTTTAATGGCGCGCAAAGAAAAAAGCTGGTAGAGTCAACGCTTTCTTATTACCGGAGTACACCTGTTATAAATACCGGCATTTTCGGAACGAGGCTGCTTTTGGAATTTTTAACGCAAAACGGAGCGAAAGATATTGCCTATAAAATAATTACTTCAAAGGAACATCCTTCATACGGATTTATGCTTGTAAACGGAGCGACGACACTTTGGGAATGTTGGGAAAAGGTGTATACCCCCGAATTTTGTTTTTCTCAAGGCAAATCCATGAAAGGATATCCCGCTTCTCACAATCATCCGATGCTTGGGAGTTTTGCTGCGTGGCTGTACACAGCAGTGGGGGGATTGAATTTTGATTGTTTCGGACAAACCCGGACCGTTATATTTTATCCGAGGTTTGCAGAGTATGTTTCCAAATGCGAAGTCAGACAGATGACGTCTTTCGGTAAAGTTGCCTTGCAATATTCCTATAAAGACGGCGAATTTGACAAGTTTGAAGTATTATTGCCTGCAAATACTTACGGTGTAGCCATTCTCGACACACAGAAAAAAGGAAAAAAAATTATTTCCTTGCGGAGTGGAAAATATTCTTTGATTTAAAAGGTGTAAAATGAAAAGAGTTTTAGCAATTTTAATAAGTTTTATATGTATGTTTTCAATGATTGCCTGCGAAAAGGAGAAGAACGAGGAGGAAACCAACATGGATACGCCTAAGTACGATTTAGAAAGATATATGACTCCTATTTGGGAAGGAAATGTCGTTTATAATGAATCGGTCGCGTTGTTATTAAACGAAGCAGGGGATTTTGATCCTATAACTTTGACGTATGATGCAACCGAAATCGTTTCCGTTTGTTCTGCAAGATTGGATAAGCTTTATGTGCAGGGTAAAGACTATTTTCTCGAAAACGGTAAACTTAAACTCAATAAAGACAGCGGATATTTAAAGATTGGGTATAACGATTATTATATACGTTATGAGCCGCAAGGAGAAAAACTTCCGCACATAAGTAAAGAAAATACTTGGCTTTATTATTCGGAAGGCTCGTATTTCCATGACCGCCAGCTTGCCGTAACATATAAACATGAATCGGCATTCCCTACTGAATACATACCGAAATCAAAAGGTGAAAATCTTACCAATCTTCATGTGAAACTTTCCCAAAAAGAGCCTGTACGTATTGTATTGTACGGCGCAAGTAATGATACGGGCTGTAATTCTTCTTCTTATATCAATGTAGCGCCTTTTGCGCCTATTTTCCCTGAGATGCTGGTTGCGCAGCTGAGAAAAATATACGGATATGAAGAAATTACCATAGATTATTCCTTGTCTAAAGGCGGTATGTCAAGTGATTACGGCGTGGAACAGCTGGATAACTTAATGCAAAAAGAAGCGGATTTGATTATAGTAGACTATGGTATAAATGACGCGTATTATAATTCGACGGAAAAATACGCGGAAAATATGAAAAAAATAGTTGATAGAATTCAACAGGAAAAGCCTGCAACGGATATAATTCTTGCGCATGGACCTTATACAAATCCTGAAGTCGGCAGGGCGAAAGGCTTCGAGTATATGGAAACGTTAAATCAGATGCTTGATCATTTCGGAGAAGAGTTATATAAATTGGAAAAAGGAAACGTGGTTGTGGCAGATTTTTGTAAATTAGACGGATACATACTGACTCGTAAACGTTTTGTGGATTATACGGCAAACAATATAAATCATAACAATGATTTTAAGGCGAGACTGGTTGCGCAAACTTTGATAAAGACAATTGAAAAATAAGGATAATTAAGCATGTTGAAGTTAATCAGATTACAAACGGAATATCAAAAAAATCCGTTAGCGGTAGAATCTGCAAAACCATATTTTTCATGGGCTTTTGAAACGAATCTACAGAATTTTAAACAGGAAAGCTATAGGATTTTGGTCAGCGCAAAAGAAAATTTTTCCGAGTTGGTATGGGATAGCGGCAAAATTTTTTCCGCAGAGCAGATCGTCAGATACGACGGTTCTGTTTTGCAGGCGAGAAATGTTTACTATTGGAAAGTAGTTGTTACTGGTTCAGGGGAAGGTGCGGAGAGTGATGTGAACTTCTTTGAAACGGCACTTTCAGAATCAGACTGGAAAGGTGTATGGATTTCAACTCCCGTAAGCTCTACCGGAAGTGCGATTTGTTTTCGGAAAATCATACATTTGCAACCGGATAAAAAAGTGCGTAGAGCGAGAGCGTATGTGTGCGGATTGGGGTATCATGAATTGTATTTAAACGGCAAGAAGGTCGGCAAAGATGTTTTAAATCCCGGAACTACCGATTATTCCAAAAGGGTACTATATTGTACCTATCCCTTAGAGGAAAATCTTTTGTCCGGAGAGAATGTGATTGGCGTGCTGATCGGGTATGGCTGGCTTGGCGACAGAAAGTTGTTGTTGCAGATTTATATTGACTACACCGACGGAAGTACCAGTGAATATCACAGTGCAAACTGCGCGGGGTGGTGGGCTACAGGTTCAGCTATTGTTAGCAACAGCATATATGACGGTGAAATATTTGACGCCCGCCGTGCGCGCGCTTTGGATGGTTGGACTACAAGCAAATATGAACCCGGCTGGCATAACGGATGGATGTATACTTTTGCTGTTCCTGCTCCGAAAGGAAAATTACAGGCACAGACAATTGATCCAATTCGTGTAATGGGAGAATATGAACCTGTAAAAATCACACATCCAGGCAAAAATATTGCTGTATATGATATGGGGCAAAATTTTTCCGGTTGGGCACGCATACAGGTCAGAGGTAAAGAAGGGGCGAAAGTTTGTATACGTTATGCGGAAGGCCTCACACAGGAAGGGGTTGTCAATCAGCTTAATTTAAGAAGCGCTAAATCCCGTGATTTATATATTTTAAGAGGAGATCTTGAAATAGAAGAGTACGCGCCGCGCTTTACCTATCACGGTTTCCAATATGTGCAGGTAGAAACGGAGGGTTCAGTTGAGGTGTTAACCGTAACGGGAGAATATGTGCGTTCGTCTGTACCGATTACTGGTTGGTTTTTGTGCTCTGATGAAAAGTTGAACCGTTTGCATAGGAATGCCGTTATAACAGATGGAAGCAATTTACATTCCATTATGACGGATTGCCCGCAAAGAGATGAGAGATTGGGGTGGCTCAACGATATTTCTTCAAGGATTTATCAGTCCGAGTGCAATTACGATATGTCAAGATTTTTTCCTAAAATTTTGCAGGATGTAACGGATACGCAGGATGAAATCGGTTCCATAGCGGATACGGCACCTTTTTATACAGGAGGCAGACCTGCAGATCCTGTTTCTGTTTGCTTTTTATTGTTAGGCCTGCATTCTTATCATCGGTACGGCAACAAGACGGTTCTTGAAAAACATTATTGTGATTTTAAACGTTGGGTAAAACTTTTAACCTCATTTTCTCAGGGCGATGGAATTTTGACGTTTTCAGCATACGGGGATTGGTGTCCTCCGGGAAATTTCCGACAGCAAGACCCGCCTTTTAATAAAGATTGTCCAGGCGAACTTATCTCCACGGCTTATTATTATTGGCATTGTGTCTGTATGCGAGAAATTGCCTTGATTTTAGATAAGAAAGAGGACGCTGAATATTATTTAACTCTTGCGCAGAAAATTAAAAAAAGTTATCGTAAAAAATTTTTCCGAAAAGACGGGAAAGGTTTTGGAACAGGCAGTCAGTCATGTAATGCCATCAGTCTGAATCTCGGCCTTTGTGAAGGAGCGGATAAAAAAGCAGCACAGGATAGTTTATTAAAGGCGATTATAGAAAAGGATTACCATTCAACATTGGGCAATCAGGCGTACAGGCATATGTTTGAGGCGATGACAGACGCTGGTTATGCGGAAGTTGTTTATAAAGTTCTGACGAATCCGACTTATCCGGGCTGGGGATTTATGCTGGAAATGGGCGCTACTACAGTGTGGGAACGGTGGGAATACGAGATGCAAAATACAATGCACTCATTTAATCATCCGATGTTTGCGAGTTATGACGCATGGCTTTATCACAGAGTTGCCGGTATTCGTTTTTCAGAAGATAGCGTTGCGGAAAATAAGTTGATTTTCGAACCAACTTTGCTTTCCGAATTAAGTTATTGTGAAGCCGAGCTAGATACTTTCAGAGGAAAAGCGGCTATTCGTTGGGAGAAAAGTGCGGAGGGAGTGAAGTATAATTTTGTTATACCTCCTAACGCTGAAGCGGAAGTACGTTTACCTACCCGTCCGCCGTTTGTATTAGGTAGCGGAGTGCATGAATTTTATATGGAGACAATAAATCAATGAAAAAGACCTTGTTATATTTATTGGTAACTGTTTTGCTTTGCGGTTGTTGCGGCTGTTCGGTCGAAAAGAAAGAAGAGCCGACGGGTTTGCCTCAGGTGATAGAGGCGTTGCGTTCTGAAGGACAGTTGGAAGCGCCTGCTTATGAATATCTTCCTCAGTACGATCCAGTGAATCTGAACGATAAAAGAATTAAAGCAATTTCTTTTGAAAGTGTAGCCTATCAAGGGGAAAAGACGCGTGTGTTCGCTTATTTCGGCTTACCTGAGAACGCGAGTGAAGAAAAAAAAGTTCCGGCTGTTGTATTGGTGCATGGCGGTGGTGGTACTGCTTTCCCCGAATGGGTGCAATTGTGGGTAGATGCTGGATATGCCGCGATAGCTTTTGATACGGAGGGACAGGCAAATATTACCGGTTCAAGCGCATGGAATCCGCAGTCTGCTGATCCGGATAATTTATTCAAAGGTCCATCAAATGATTATCTTGCTACTTCTTTCAGGGAAATAAATCAGCAATGGATTTACCATGCTGTATCGGCAGCGATGAAGTGTACTTCATTTTTAAGTAAACTTTCTCAGGTAGATAAAAATAAAATAGGAATTACCGGAATTTCTTGGGGCGGTGTGATTACTTCTCTGACGATGTGCGCGGATGAACGTTTATGTTTTGCCGTACCCATTTATTGCAACGGAAAGTTCACGGAAGGCAATATGGGTACGTCAATGAACGGTTATTACAGCGACGCGAAAACGCGGGAATTATGGGAACCTTCTAATTATTTTGATTGGGTTAAGGCAAAAGTGTTGTTTGTCAATTCGGATCATGATTTTTCACATTGCATGCTCGGTACAAACGCGGCGCATACTCTTTTGAAGGGCAGTTATCAAACAATTATACCTGATTTATTTCATGGACATGTGCAGGCATGGGAGGTAAAAGAAACTATGGCTTTTGCTAATAATTGTGTTGGATTGACTGCGAATAGCTTTGTAAGCGTGCTTTCTCAGAAAATTGAAAACGGAACTTTGGAAGTAAAATTCAGTCAGCAAGAGGGCGTAAAGATTGCACGTGCAGAATTGTACGCGATAGAAGGGGCATATATTATGGATAAAAATGCCAAAGTTCCTTATCAATGCGGATTAAAAGAAGATTTCCGTAAAATAGGAGAACAGGAAATTACCCAGCGGGGTGAAGTCATAATTTCAGTTCCTGATTCGGTCAGTTATTGTTATGTGAATCTAATTACCGAAGACGGCTATGTTTGTTCAGGTAATATGATAAAAGTTAAATGATTTGGGTGTTAAAACTAAAGTAGAAAAAAGTATGATTTTTAATTTTAAGCAGTATCATGTGCTTATATATAAGTAAACTGTTTTCTTTGGTTACATACTTTTTTGTTTTTCCGTACACTTTGTAGGATTAAAACGTGTGCTTGGCTAATATGCAAGTGTAGCTCGGATATATCTCACTGCAACCAAGCACGCTTCACAAAAAACAATCAAATTGATATAAAAATGTTAGGTAACCGAACTTTTTGCTTGCTAAAGAATAAAAAAAGCTGTACAACAAATAGTAAAAATATATGAAGCCGTGAATTGGTGTTATCCACCGCTGAGCCGTTTTGCAGAGTAGACCTCATCTTGTTATATTTTTTGTTTGTTAAAGAAAACTGCTTTATATTTTCTGTAAATCTCTGTTTTGCTTTTTCTGGGGGTATAGGTTAGCATAGTTCCTCGTGGAAGTCAACGGCCGCAAAATCGTACTCCTCTTCGCTCCGTGGCGTTCGGGGCTTTGCCCCTCGGCTCCTGCTGAAAACACCCATAAAAGATTTTAAGAGCAGAGCAAGGAAAACTTTCCTTGCTCTGCTCTTTTGCTGTCTTGTAAGTTATTTTTATGTTTTGTACGCAACGATTTTGGCTTTATCCCGTTGACTTCCGCAAATTATATTTTTAATATATCGACATTTACCGTTCTATGCTCCTCCGCCTCTTGCCCGAAAAGGCAAAATTATTCAGAGGATGTAAAAATGGAAATGTTGGTAACAAAGTTCTCAAACGGAAAGTATCGCAATGAAGGTGAATTGTTTGACGAATCTATTTCAAACGAGAACGTCAACCTTATGGGAGAGATGATTGCATTGCGGACTTTGCGCACCTTGAAAAAGTACGATTGGAAAATCGCGGATAAGTATTATATCGGTCTGCTCAAAGATCTGCACCATATGGGAGAGAAGGCGTGTATGGTTGCAGGGAGGTGACAGATGAACCTTCTTGCGGCAAAGATCTATAACGACGGCAGTAACTGGATCGCTATACCTCATACGGAAAAGCCTTACAAAGCGAGGCGGCAACGAAAGAGACGAGAAAAGAGCGAGGAACTCCAACAGTTTGAAACGGCTTTTACTAAATCCAAGGGCAAGAGAACAAACCGTAAAGCGAAATTGTTGCAGGAGTTTACGCCCATGTTTAAGGACAAGGACGAAGCGGAGCAGTTTGTGGAAGAACACTTCGAGCGTTTAAGCCGAAACCGATGGG
>ERZ1106930.51-NODE-51-length-65967-cov-640.952118_pt1 | contig 65967 bp, 52 predicted proteins | sample MGYA00403663_ERZ1106930 | MGnify/ENA primary metagenome ERZ1106930 (study PRJEB35170, sample SAMEA104062438) | human gut metagenome | biome: human gut; feature: human-associated habitat; material: faeces | place: Denmark | collected 2012-06-26 ... | reverse complement strand
TTTGTTTTCATTCGGAAAAATCAAAGCCTTGCGGTTTTACGTTTCGGATAACGGGTTGCACGCGGAATAAGTTTATGGCACTATGATTTATCCGTTAAACGATATTTGTTTTCATTCGGAAAAATCAGCTCCTTGATTGCAGGCGCAATATAGGCAGGGGGTTGTTTTTCAATTTTTAACGAAACAGAAAAAAGCCGCGGTAAACCGCGGCTTTGCTTATATCGTCCGATCCTAAAGACGGAATGCTCATTGAATATGGCGAGCCGATTATATAGCTGCGTTCATAGAATATAGCAGAGTTTAAGTCTTGCAGGAATGCGGTAAACAAATCATATACAGACAGCACGGCATTCTTTGGAATATCCAAAGGATGCCGTGCTGTAGAATTATTGTTTGTTGCTGTTTACGCGATAGAGAAGAGCAAACAGCGGCAGATTAAAAGCATAGATGATCGGGAAGATCGCATATTTCAGGATCTGAATGCCTGTGGAGAGGTCTGCCGATCCGAAATAGATCACGAGATAGGCGATCAGCACGATGATAAGAACGATATTGATGAAGATTACCAGACTTGCGGAAAGGTAAGATTTGGATTGAGTTTTGCGGCTGTTTTTACCGTATCCGTTCAGGAAAAGGAAGAGGAACACGCCCAGCATGACAAATGCAAGAACGTAGGGGATCACGATATAAGCGACTCCGGAGCTCAGAACATTATGCAAGCAGTGATTGATGATGCATTCTGCCAAAGCTACGATAAAGACATAGATAGCCGTAAGCAAAAGAGCGCGTCCCTTATCGAATGTATTTCCGACCGCTTTAGCCATCGTGCGGTTTCTGGAGCCGTTTGTGGTCGTGATGCGGAGTCCCTCGTTTTGGGCTTTTTCTTCCACATCATAAAATTCAATGTTGCTGGCCGTATTTCCTGCATGAGGAGCTGCGGCGGCTTCTGGCTGCACGGCCGCTCTCGGCTGCTCCGTATAGGAGGGTTGGGCTGCATATATTTGCTGCTGCGCGGGTGCTTCCTGCTGCGGAGCTTCCTGCGCTTGTGTAACAGGTTCAGACGGATCCTGCGGATAATCGGCCGCGGCGTATTCGTCATCTTCTTCCTGTTGTTTATGCGTATTATCGTATAACTTGTTTAATAATTTTTTGTAATTTCGCTCGGCAGGCGACTTATTTGAGTATAACAGTTCGGAAGAGATCGCCCGATTTTCGCTGTACGGATCGCTGTAATGTTGTTGTGCATACGGGTCAGCGTATTGACCTTGCGCATACGGATCGGGGTATTGTCCCTGTTGTGCGTAGGGGTCTGTGTAGCCGTCCTGCGGATAGGGCTGCGCTCCGTTTGCATACGGATCGGCTGCAAAATCCTGTACGGGTTCTTCCTGCTTGGGTTCCTGCGCTTTGTCGCGGGCTACCTGTGCGTAATAATACGAAGTCGCATCCGTTTCCTCGCCGATGAGAGCTTTATAGTTTTCATGGATACGATTTTTTTCGTCATCCGTCAAAGGCTGAGGTTCGGGCGCTTTTTGGGATTCCTCTTCCCGGTCATCCGGTACAACAGTCTGAGAAACAGAGGAAGAATCATCGGCGGATTGCGCCGCGTTCTGCATAGACGTATGATCTTCCGTTGTTGCAGTATTCTGTGCATAGGAAGAAAAGTTTTCTTCTTGCGTCTGATTTATAGATGACTGCGCGTATGTAACGGTTTGATCCGACTGTTCCTGTACGGTTTGCGCTTGCGAAGAATATGCAGTGCCGTCGGTTTTTTGATCGTCGGCAATTTCGGTATCCGTTGCGGATAAATTGCTCACATTTTCTTCTTGCGCAGAGAGCTCGTCGGAGATTTCGGAAGGTCCGTTTTCGGAAGCGGAAAGATCCTCTAAGTATTCATCTTTGCCGATTTCTCTGAAATTGCGTCCGTCAGGCAATTCAATTTCGTCATTCTCGTCCGAATAAGAGATAGGAACGCGGGAGGTGGATTTTTTCAGGATATTAAAATCGACGGACGAGGCAGGGGGAGGATTGGAGAAATCATAGTCGCGTTCGGAAATAAGACTGTCGATGACCGTGCGCGAATACTCCCATTCGGCTCTGTTCTGCTCAACAACAGCTTTGCCTTTATCGGTGATCTGGAAGTATTTTCTTCTCCCGCCGTTGCTGGCGCCGCCCCAATAGGATGTAACGTAATCCTGACTTTCCAGGCGTTTCAAGGCGCTGTATAGGGTAGGCTGTTTCAGAGAATATTGCCCTTTGCTCTTTTCCTCGATTTCATTGATGATCTCGTAGCCGTACTTATCTCCGTCGTACAGCGTTCGGAGTATGATGGTATTGATGTGTCCCCGTATCAGATCACTGCTGATAGAGGAGGCGTTATCAGCGGATTCTTTTTCTTTATCATTGGTATTATCTGTATTCATGGATATACCTCCTATCGACAATATTATACAGGATCTGTGCGGATTTGTCAATATTTTCACCTTATTAAATAATCTGTTTCTATATTTGCATAGTATTATGTCAGACAGAATACGCAGATAATACAAAAAAGATAGCACTCGGCCCCGTGGGGAGCATTAAAAAATTTTTTTTGAAAGGATGGACAAAAAACCGGAATTGTTGTAAAATAAGTGCATACAGATGGTTGCGGGCGAAAGGGAATAATGCGGGCCGGATTTGTGAGATTTAAATCAAAAAGACAAGAATGCGGTCTGCGAGGTAAAAGGATAAGAAGGTATACGGTTTATGAAGGCAGAAAACAAGGAAGAGCGCTCTTTTACATTGCGGAATTATGAAACGGATTTTTTGCGTCGGGTCAAGCCTTCGGCGGTGCTTGGTTTTTTTCAGGAGACGGCGGGGGATCATTCGCAGAAAATGGGAATAGGATATTCTGATCTGGCGGAGCAGGGATGTTTCTGGGTACTTTCCAAAATTTACGTAGAATTCGAACGTCGCCCGATATGCGGTGAGACTCTTCTTGTGGAAACATGGCCGCATGAACCGAATAAGGCGATCTACGAGCGCAGTTTTCGGGTGACGGATCGGGAAGGTGTGGCGATGCGTGCGTATTCGCGCTGGTGCATTCTCAAACAAAACGGAAGGATCGTTCCTTGTTCGGCGATCGTTCATCCGCAGATCGATTATATTGCGGAAAAGAGTGTGAAATTTGATGATTGGCGCATTCCGGAAATTACCGATCGGGAAGAGCCTGCTTTTGCGATCCGTGTGGCGAATTCCGAATATGATTTTAACTATCATGTGAACAATATAAAATACGCCGATTATATTTTTAACTGTTTTTCGGTCAAAGAATTGGAAGAAAAAGATTTGCGCGGCTTTCAGATTCATTATATAAAACAGTCGCATGAGGGGGACGTACTGAATTTTTACAGGAAAGAGATTCGGGAGAATGAGTATGTCGTCGAGGGTGTGAAAAACGGGACGGAGACGGTTGTGGCGGCGAGGGTATATTTCCGATAAAGCGGAAAAACGGATAAAATTATGGAATACAGTATTCAGCGGTCGAGGCGGCGGACGTTGGTGATTACGGTTTCGGAAGGGAAAGTGCTTGTCAAAGCGCCGACGGGAATTTCGGATGAGGCTATAGCTTCGTTTGTGGAGAACAAACGCTCCTGGATCGAAAAAAAATTGCAGGCACAGGGAAATCCGAAATTTTCACAAATCCGCGGCGGTTTAACAATTTTGGATGCGGGGCAAGAAAAACAAGTTGTGTTCGGGGGGCTGAAAAATTTCGAGACTTCGGATGCATTTTTTCTGAAAGATTTTCGAGCGGTGCGTAAATATTTTGAAAAAACGCGCGGCTGGATATTGACGGAAATGTTGTACGAGTTTTCAAAAAAAGCGGGGATGGTTCCGCAAAGCGTTGCGTTGCATGATTTTAAAGCGCGCTGGGGCAGTTGCGATGCGGGCGGAAATATTAAATTGAACTGGCGGCTGACCATGTTGCCTCCGCCGCTTCGCGATTATGTCCTGATTCATGAATTGTGCCATTTGAAAGAAATGAATCATTCGGCGGCTTTTTGGCGACTGGTTGCGAAATATTGTCCGAATTATAAAATTTTGCGGAAAGAGCTGAAATCTTATGCCTTTCTTACGCTGCTGTATAGGTCTGCGCAGGCTGTTTAAAGCAGTGATCTGTGACCTGCGGACGTGCGGAGATTTTCGGCAGAGTGAAATTATAAAAATAAAAGGAGATCAAGGGAATCTATGAAAAAAAACATAAAACCTTCGACGTGTCTTGCGCCGATCGCCGCAGTACTGGTTTCGTGCGGCGATATGGAAAAATCGGACATTGTGACGATCGCCTGGGCGGGAACGGTCAATTCTGAGCCTCCGATGCTCAGCATATCCGTGCGCCGCAGTCGGTATTCTTATGAATTGATCGGCAAAACCGGTGAATTTGTCGTTAATCTTGTCGATCGCTCCCGTTTGGAAATTTTGGACGGGTGCGGGGTGGTTTCCGGCAGAGATACGGATAAATTCAAAAAATTCGGACTGACGAAGCAGGAATGCGAAAAAGTGAAAGCGCCGGCGATTGCGGAATGCCCGGTTTCTTTGGAATGCAAGGTGCGCCAAACGGTGGAATTGGGAACGCATGTAATGTTTATAGCGGAAATTGTCGGAGCGACGGCAAGGGAAGACTGGCTGGAAGACGGACGGCTGCATATCCCTGACGGAGAATTGATCGCCTATGTTCAGAACCGTTATGTACAAACGGGAAACGCGGTCGGAACCTACGGATTTACGGCGAAAAAGTGAAATTACGCAAGACCCCGAAACGCAAAAGCGTTTCGGGGTTTTTTTGTTTTGCCGTATTTTATGCAGTAAAACGTGATTATTCATGAATAATTGAAAAAATGCGTATATTTATAACATTTATGCAAAATTTAGTAAATATTTATGAATATTTTTTAAAAAATGTATTTCAAAATGCTTGACTTATGAAGGGCGTGGGAGTATAATCAATGACAGTAAAACTACAAGGGACGTAATTGTTATGGAAAAGAAAGAGATCAAGAAAGTAGTGCTTGCCTATTCGGGCGGTTTGGACACATCGATCATCATACCCTGGCTGAAGGAGAATTACAACAATTGTGAAGTAATAGCGGTATCTGCGGACGTAGGGCAGGAGAGCGAGCTGGACGGATTGGAAGAAAAGGCGCTCAAGACGGGTGCATCCAAGCTGTACATTGAAGATCTGCGCAAAGAATTTATTGAAGATTACATATATCCTACGATGAAAGCGGGAGCGGTGTATGAGAATAAATATCTTTTGGGAACGTCCTTTGCGCGCCCTGTGATTGCAAAGCGTATCGTCGAGATCGCGAAGAGAGAGGGTGCGGATGCGATTTGCCATGGCTGTACCGGAAAGGGAAACGATCAGGTTCGGTTTGAGCTGACGATCAAGGCGTTTGCGCCGGAAATGACGATCATCGCTCCCTGGCGTATCTGGAATATCAAGAGCCGTGATGAAGAGATCGATTATGCGGAAGCGCATCATATTCCTTTGAAGATCACGCGGGAGACAAGCTATTCGAAGGATAAGAACCTGTGGCATCTTTCGCATGAAGGTTTGGATCTGGAGGATCCCGCGAATGAGCCGAAGTATGACGAGATCCTGGAGATGGGGGTATCGCCCGAGAAAGCTCCCGATCAGCCGACATATCTTACGCTCACTTTTGAAAAGGGTATTCCTGTGGCTTTGGACGGCAAGAAAATGGGATCGGTCGAACTCATGCACAAGCTCAATGAGATCGGCGGCAAGAACGGTATCGGGATCATCGATATTGTAGAAAACCGTCTGGTCGGAATGAAGAGCCGCGGGGTATATGAAACGCCGGGCGGCACGATTTTGTATTTTGCGCACGAGCAGCTGGAAATGCTTTGTCTGGATAAAGAGACGCAGCATTTCAAACAGCATATTGCGATCAAATTTGCGGAACTTGTTTATAACGGGCAGTGGTTTACACCTTTGCGCGAAGCGCTCTCAGCTTTTGTGGACAAGACGCAGGAAAATGTTTCGGGCGATGTCCGGCTGAAAGTTTACAAAGGAAATATTATTCCTGCCGGGATGAAGAGCGAGCATTCTCTTTACAGTGAAGAGATCGCGACGTTCGGAGAAGAGGATGTTTATAACCAGCATGATGCGGAAGGGTTTATCAACCTGTTCGGACTGCCTGTGAAAGTCAAGGCGTTGCTGGATGCGAAAAAGCTGAAATAAAATACGCGGACGAAGAAGATTGCGTCGGCGGAAAAATTTTTACAAGGCATAAAAAGATTTGCGGCGATCCGTATCGGCTCGTCGCAAAGTGTATATATGGGCGCGTAAGCGTTGGAAGAAATGGTAAATGTATTTATAGACGGAAAGGAAGGCACGACGGGTCTGAAGATCTTTGAGCGTCTGGGGAAACGGGAAGATATAAAAATAACGGCATTGCCGGAGGAGCTTCGCAAAGATCCGACAGCGAGGAAAGAGTGCATCAATGCGGCGGATATTGTTTTCCTGTGTTTGCCGGATGCGGCGGCGATCGAGTCGGCGTCGCTGTGCGAAAACGAGAAAGTAAAGATCATAGATGCGTCTACGGCGCACCGTACGGATCCCGGCTGGGCATACGGATTTCCCGAATTGTCAAAAGGACATCGGGATCGGATCGCGCAGGGGAAGCGTGTGGCGGTTCCCGGGTGTCATGCCAGCGGTTTTATTTCGCTCGTGTATCCGTTGATCGCGGGCGGGATCGTGGCTCCCGATTATCCGTTTGTCTGCCATTCGGTAACCGGTTACAGCGGCGGCGGCAAAAAGATGATTGCGGAATACGAAGATGCGCAAAGAAATAAAGAACTGGACAGCCCGCGCCAATACGGAATGGGGCAGAAGCACAAGCATCTTCCCGAAATGCAGAAAATCTGCGGGCTTGATTTTGCTCCGATTTTCAATCCGATCGTGTCCGATTATTACAGCGGAATGTGCGTCACGGTGCCGTTGTATACACGGCTCATGCGGAAGAAAATGAGTGTAAACGACCTCAGGAGTTATTTTACAGAGTACTATGCGTCGCATAATTTCGTCAAAACATCGCAGGAAACGAAAGGATTCCTGGCGGCGAACCCTCTGTCTGGTACGAACCGTATGGAGATTTATGTGGACGGAAATGACGAGAGGATCGTACTTGCTTCGGTGTTTGACAATCTCGGAAAAGGTGCGTCGGGTGCGGCGGTGCAGTGCATGAATATTATGCTCGGATTGGACGAGCGCATATCTTTGGAATGAGAGCATGGAGGAGTTATGAAAAAAATACAGGGCGGGGTATGTGCCCCCTTGGGATACAAAGCAAACGGAGTGCATTGCGGGATCCGTAAAAACAAGACCAAAAGGGATCTGTCTTTGATTGTCAGCGAGGTGCGTGCTGCGGCGGCGTGCGTATATACGCAGAACCTGGTAAAGGGAGCGCCGATCCTTGTGACGAAGAAGCATGTGGCAGACGGATATGCGCAGGCGATCGTAGTCAACAGCGGCAATGCAAACACGTGCAATGCGGACGGTGAGCAGATTGCGGAAGGAATGTGCGCGCTTGTCCATCAATATACGGGGATCGCGGCGCAGGATGTGATCGTGGCTTCGACGGGCGTGATCGGTCAGCCGCTTTCGCTGGATCCGATCGCGGAAGGGATGCCTGCTCTTGTGCAGGGGCTGAACGAAAACGGCAGTGAATTTGCCGCGCAGGGAATCATGACGACGGATACGGTTTCCAAGGAGATCGCTTATTCGTTCGTGCTGGACGGAAAGGAATGCAGGATCGGCGCGATCGGCAAGGGCGTCGGGATGATCAATCCGAACATGGCGACGATGCTGATCTTTGTCACGACGGACGCGGCAATTTCGCCTGCCATGCTGCAGAAAGCGCTGTCGGCGGATGTGAAGGATTCCTTCAATATGGTGAGCGTGGACGGCGATACCTCGACCAACGATATGGTATCGGTCCTGGCGAACGGTCTTGCGGAGAACACATGCATCACGGAAAGCGGCAAGGATTTTACGGCGTTCCGCAAGGCGCTCAATAAAGTGACCACGTATTTGTGCCGCAAGATCGCAAAAGACGGAGAGGGCGCCACGAAACTTCTCGAATGCAAAGTAACGGGCGCAAAGAGCAAGGCGGCGGCAAAGACGGTCGCGAAGAGCGTCATCAAATCCTCTTTGTTCAAAGCGGCGATGTTCGGTGCGGATGCAAACTGGGGGCGCGTGCTGTGTGCGATCGGGTATTCGGGCGCGGATGTGGACGTGACGAAAGTCAGTGTGGATTTCAAGAGCCGGGCAGGTGAGATCGCGGTATGCCGCGGCGGGAGCGGGATCGCTTTTTCGGAGGAAGAAGCGAAGAAAGTTCTTTCGGCAGACGAGATCGAGATTTTGATCGGGCTCGGCGACGGAAACGGAAAGGCGACGGCCTGGGGCTGTGATCTTACGTATGAGTATGTCAAGATCAACGGGGATTATCGCACCTGAGGAAAAAGAGGAGAGAGCATGGATACGAAGCAGGACAAGCAGTTCCGCGCGAAGGTTCTGAGCGAGGCGCTGCCTTACATACAGGATTATAACGGGAAGATCGTCGTCGTGAAATACGGCGGCAATGCGATGATCAATCAGGAGCTGAAAATGTCGGTCATGCATGACATTGTGCTTTTGAATCTGATCGGGGTCAAAGTGGTGCTGGTGCACGGCGGCGGGCCGGAAATTTCGGAGATGCTCAAACGTGTGGGGAAGCAGTCGGTGTTTGTGGACGGGCTTCGCTATACGGATGAGGAGACGGCGGAGATCGTGCGCATGGTGCTGGCGGGAAAGATCAATAAATCGCTCGTGAATCTTCTGGAAAGCATCGGCGGCAAGGCGCTGGGGCTTTGCGGCATTGACGGGCATATGATGAAATGCTGCAAGGAGAGTGAGAAACTCGGCTATGTCGGGAAGATCACGCACATGGATACGAAGGTGATAACCGACGCATTGGACGCCGGGTATATTCCCGTTGTTTCTACGGTCGGGTACGATGACGAGGGACATATTTATAATGTGAACGCGGACACGGCGTCGGCGTTTATAGCGGGGGCATTAAATGCGCAGAGCCTGATCCTTATGACGGACACCAAAGGCGTCCTGCGGGACAAAGACGATGAAAGTTCGCTGATCGAAAAGATCTGTGTGAGCGATATTCCTTCTTTGGTAAAACAGGGTATCATATCGGGCGGAATGATCCCGAAGATCGATTGCTGCCGCGAAGCGATCCGCCGCGGCGTTCATAAAGTATTTATTATAGACGGACGGGTGGAGCATTCCATTCTGGTCGAAATATTGTCGGACGAAGGCATCGGCACGATGTTTGTCGGGAGCGACTAACGGTACAGGAGACTGATTTTCGGATCGGTCTCTTTTTTCGGGCAATCGGGAAAATGGGTTCCTGCCGCGCTGTAAAATGTCGCTGCGAAACGGCGGCGGAATACGGAAGAAGGTGCAAGGCAATAAATAAGTGCGGGAACCGTCGGCGGAATGTGTGCGGATAACAAAAGGTGTGCGCGGCAAAAAGAAAGGTTCGGTTCAAAAAGAATTTCCCGAAATATTTGCATTTGCTTGCGAATTATGATAAAATAGATAAAATAGGTAAAATGCGGTCTGGACGGCAGACGGGGCAGAAAGGAACCCTTTTGCGGGAAAGGAGTCGGGTAAAGAGATATGAGTTTTGAAGAAATACGGAGCGAAGACAAAAAATATATAGCGAACACATACAACCGGTTTGCGGTGGATCTGGCGCGGGGAGAAGGTGCCACGCTGTATTCGGAGGACGGGAAGAAGTATGTGGATTTCGGAAGCGGCATTGCGGTGAACACATTCGGCGTAAACGATCCGGAGTGGAAGGAAGCGGTGATTTCGCAGCTGAACAAGATCCAGCACGCGAGCAATCTGTATTATACGCAGCCGCAGGCGCAGCTGGCGCATATGCTGTGCGAAAAGACGGGGGCGCGGAAGGTGTTTTTCTCCAATTCGGGAGCGGAAGCGAACGAGTGTGCGATCAAAGCGGCGCGCAAATATTCGTACGACAAATACGGAGAAGGCAGATTCCGTATCGTGACTTTGAAAAACTCCTTTCACGGCAGGACGATCGCGACGTTGTCGGCGACGGGCCAGGACGTCATGCACAAATATTTCATGCCGTTTCTGGACGGATTTTCGTATGCGGACCCCACCTACGAAGGAGTCCGCAAAATGTGTACGCACGAGACCTGTGCGGTGATGCTGGAGCTGGTGCAGGGAGAAGGCGGCGTGCGTCCGCTGGACATGGAAGAAGTGAAGGAGATCGAGGTTTTCTGTAAGAAAAATGATATTCTTCTGATCATAGACGAAGTGCAGACGGGGAACGGCAGAACGGGCAGACTGTATGCGTACGAGCATTACGGGATCGCGCCGGATATCGTATCGACGGCGAAGGGTCTGGCCGGCGGATTGCCGCTGGGCGCAACCATGTTTTTTGAAAAGTGTGAAAACGTATTCGGGGCAGGCGATCACGGATCGACGTTCGGCGGAAATCCCGTGGCGTGCGCGGGCGCGTGCAGTATTTTGCGCAGGCTGGACAAAGCGCTGATGTTGGAAGTGCAGGGCAAGAGTGCGTATTTATTCACGCATCTTGGCAGGATCCGCAACGTGTTGTCCGTAACGGGACTTGGATTGATGATCGGGCTGGAAACGACGAAACCTGCGCGGGAAGTGGCGGAGAAGTGTTTAGACCGCGGCCTGATCGTTCTGACGGCGAAGAACAAAGTGCGGCTGCTGCCGCCGCTGACGGTAAAAAAAGACGAAATTGATTTTGCGTTACAAATTTTGAACGAGGTGATATCCGAATGAAACATCTGTTAAAGTTATCCGATCTTTCGACGGAAGAGATCTATGGCATACTGAATCTGGCCGACCAGCTCAAATACGAGCGGAAAAATCATATTGCGCATCCGTACCTGCAGGGAAAGAAGCTGGGCATGATTTTTTCCAAATCCTCGACGCGTACGCGCGTGAGTTTTGAAGTCGGTATGACGGAATTGGGCGGGCATGCCCTGTTCCTGTCGGACAGAGATCTTCAGCTTGGCAGAGGCGAGCCGATCAAGGATACGGCGCGGGTGCTTTCGAGGTATCTGGACGGGATCATGATCCGTACGTTTGCGCAGCAGGATGTGGAAGATCTTGCGAAATACGGTTCGATCCCGATCATCAACGGATTGACGGATTATTGTCATCCCTGCCAGGTTCTGGCGGATCTGATGACCATTCGTGAATATAAGGGCAGTCTGAAGGGGCTGAAACTGTGTTTTGTCGGAGACGGCAACAATATGGCGAATTCGCTGATCGTGGGCGGAATCAAGACAGGAATGGAAGTTTCGATCGCATGCCCTGATACATACCGTCCGGATGCACAGATCGTCGAGTGGGCGCAGAAAAACGGCAAACTGACGGTGACGAGCGATCTGAAAGTTGCGGCGGCGAATGCGGACGTGCTGTACACGGACGTATGGGCGTCGATGGGGCAGGAAGCGGAGAAAGCGGAACGCGAAAAGGTATTCCGCGGATATTGTATCGATGCGCAGTTGCTGCAGGTCGCAAAGGCGGATGCGATGGTGTTGCATTGTCTGCCTGCGCACAGGGGCGAGGAGATCACGGACGAAGTGTTCGAGTCGCATGCGGAGGAAATTTTTGACGAGGCGGAGAACCGTCTGCACGCGCAGAAAGCGGTGTTGGTAAAACTGATGAAATAAAAGCGCAAGGTCGCAAGGGTTTACGGTATGAAAGAAGAAAAAGTTTATTTGACATTGCAAAACGGCCAGGTATTCGAAGGGAAGCGTTTCGGTGCGCACGGGGACGTGCTGGGTGAACTCGTGTTCACGACGGGCATGACGGGGTATATCGAAACGCTGACGGACCCGAGTTATTACGGACAGATCGTCATTCAGACATTTCCTCTGATCGGAAACTACGGCATGATCCATTCGGATTGCGAGAGCAAGAAGCCGTATCTTTCGGCGTATATCGTGCGGGAGTATTGTAAAACCCCGTCCAATTTCCGCTGTGAAGGAACGCTGGACGATTTTCTGAAAGAACACAACATTCCCGGGGTGTACGGGATCGACACGCGCGAGCTTACGCGTACGGTGCGTGAATCAGGTGTCATGAATGCGGTAATTTCGTCCAAGCCCGTGCAGGATCTGGACGCGGTGAAAAAGTTTGTGATCCGCGACGCAGTGAAAAGCTGTACCTGCGATAGTGAGATGGTGTATGATACAAAGGATGCGAAGCGCACGGTGGTACTCTGGGACTTTGGGGCGAAAGAAAACATTGCGCGCGAGCTTGTCAAGCGCGGGTGCAAGGTGATCCGCGTTCCTTCGACATACACGGCGGAGCAGATCCTTTCGTATAAAGCGGACGGGCTGATGCTGACGAACGGTCCCGGGGATCCTGCGGAGAACACGGAAATCATTGAAAATATAGCCAAACTTGCGGGCAAACTGCCGATTTTCGGGATTTGCCTGGGGCATCAGCTGTTTGCTTTGGCGATGGGCGGCAAGACAAAGAAAATGAAATACGGACACCGCGGCGTAAATCAGCCGGTAAAGAATCTGGATACGGGCCGCGTGTACATTTCCAGCCAGAACCACGGTTATGAAGTGATTGCGGATACGATCACGAAAGGCAAACTGAGTTTTATCAATGCGAACGACAATACCTGTGAAGGTGTGGAATATCCCGAGCTGAACGCATTTACGGTGCAGTTCCATCCGGAGGCATGCAGCGGGCCGCAGGATGCGACGGGGCTTTTTGACACATTCATGGCGATGATGGACGGAGGAAAGAAGAATGCCTAAGAGAAGCGATATAAAGAAAGTATTGGTTATCGGTTCAGGCCCGATCGTGATCGGGCAGGCGGCGGAGTTTGACTATGCGGGAGCGCAGGCATGCCGCGTGCTGAAAGATGCGGGCGTGAACGTGGTTCTCTGCAACTCGAACCCTGCGACCATCATGACGGACAAAGCACTTGCGGACGAGATCTATCTTGAACCGCTGACGTTGGAATCCATCAAGCGTATTATCAAAAAGGAGCGGCCGGACAGTCTGCTTGCATCCCTTGGCGGACAGACGGGGCTTACGATCGGCTGTCAGCTTGCGAAAGAGGGCTTTTTGGATCAGTGGGGCGTAAAGCTGATCGGAACGAAAGTGGACGCGATCGACCGTTCGGAAGATCGTGAACTTTTCAAAGAGACAATGCAGAAGATCGGACAGCCTGTCGTTCCTTCGGATATCGCGTATACGGTGGAAGAGTGTGTGGCGGTGGCGAACAAGATCGGGTATCCTGTGATCATCCGTCCCGCGTTCACGTTGGGCGGTGCAGGCGGCGGCGTTGCTTTCAACGAAGAGGAACTGCGCAGCATATCGCATAACGGGCTGATGCTTTCGCCGATCACGCAGGTGCTTGTCGAAAAATATATTTACGGCTGGAAAGAGATCGAGTTTGAAGTGTTGCGCGACGGAAACGGGAATGTGCTTACCGTCTGCTCGATGGAAAACTTTGACCCTGTGGGCATTCATACAGGCGATTCCATTGTCGTGGCGCCTTGCCAGACTCTTTCGGACAAAGAATACCAGATGCTGCGTACGGCGTCTTTGAAAATTATTACGGAACTGGGGATCGAGGGCGGCTGCAACTGTCAGTTTGCGTTGAATCCCGATTCATTCGAATATTCGGTCATCGAAGTGAATCCGCGTGTTTCGCGTTCGTCGGCGCTCGCGTCCAAGGCGACGGGGTATCCGATCGCAAAGGTTGCGACGAAGATCGCGCTCGGCTATACGTTGGACGAGATCCGCAACGACGTAACGGGCAAGACGTATGCCTGCTTCGAGCCGGCTCTTGACTATGTGGTGGTCAAACTTCCGAAATGGCCGTTCGACAAATTCCTGTATGCAAAGCGCGAGCTCGGCACGCGCATGAAAGCGACGGGCGAAGTCATGGCGATCGGCACGTCCTTTGAAATGGCGATTATGAAGGCGGTCCGCGGCGCGGAAATTTCGCTTTCTTCGTTGAACCTTGACAAATACGAAGGAAAGGATCTGCGCGAAGAGCTGAAAAAACTTTCCGACGAGCGTCTGTTCACGGTCTTTGCGGCAATCAAAGCGGGCATTTCCCTGGACGAAATTTTCAACATCACAAAAATCGATCGTTGGTTCCTCAACAAATTAAAGAATCTTGTTGATTTTGAAAATCGTTTAAAGACAGAGAAGCTGACGCGCGGCCTGTATGATGAAGGCAAGCGGCTCGGATATCCCGACAAAGAGCTGGAAAAGATATCGGGGCAGAAGATTCCGTATCACAGGAAGGCAGTTTACAAAATGGTGGATACCTGCGCGGCGGAATTTTCAGCGGAAACGCCGTACTTCTATTCGACGTATGACGAATACGCGCACGATGAGGCGACGCCGTTTATCAGGGAAAGCACGAAAAAGCGGATCATCGTCATCGGGTCGGGGCCTATCCGTATCGGGCAGGGAATTGAGTTTGACTATTCGTCGGTGCATTGCGTATGGACGCTCAAACAGCTCGGGTATGAAGTGATCATCATCAACAACAACCCCGAAACGGTTTCCACTGACTTTGATACGGCGGATCGGCTGTATTTTGAATCTTTGACGCCCGAAGACGTGCAGAATGTCATCGATAAAGAAAAGCCTTACGGGGTGGTGATCACGTTCGGCGGACAGACGGCGATCAAACTTTGCAATTATCTGGATAAAAAAGGCGTGCGCATTCTGGGAACGAGTGCGGACAGCGTGGATATGGCGGAAGACAGGGAGCGCTTTGACGAACTTCTGGAACAGTTCGGCATCAGCCGTCCGAAGGGACTGACGGTCATGACGAAGGAAGAAGCGCTTGCGGCGGCGGACAAGCTCGGATATCCTGTGCTTTTGCGCCCGTCTTATGTCATCGGCGGTCAGAATATGACGATCGCGTTTACGGAAAGCGATATTTCGCGGTATATGGACGTCATTTTGGCGCAGCACATTGAAAACCCTGTACTTTGCGATAAATATCTGATGGGACAGGAACTGGAAGTGGACGTCATCAGCGACGGTAAGGATGTTTTGATCCCCGGTATCATGCAGCACATCGAGCGTGCGGGCGTTCACAGCGGCGACTCGATCGCGGTCTATCCTCCGTATAATCTGAGCGATATCATGCTGGATAAGATCATCGAATGTTCGACGCAGCTGGCGTTGTCGCTGAAAACGAAGGGACTCATCAACATACAGTTCCTTGTATATCACAATGAACTGTACGTTATCGAAGTGAATCCGCGCGCGTCGCGTACGATCCCTTATATTTCGAAAGTTACGGGCGTGCCGATGGTGGAGCTTGCCACAAAGATCATGGTGGGGGCGCACCTGAAAAAACTCGGTTACGGTACGGGGCTTTATAAGAGTTCGCCGTATGTGGCGGTGAAAGTGCCTGTATTCTCCTTTGAAAAGCTGAACGACGTGAACTCGCAGCTCGGGCCGGAGATGAAATCGACGGGCGAAGTGCTGGGAATCGGCAAGACGATCGAAGAAGCTCTGTTCAAAGGACTCGTGTCGGCGGGCTTCAAGCTTTGCCATCCGAGCAAACAGCGCGAAGTGGGCGTATATTTTACGGTCAACGATCAGGATAAGTTTGAGATTTTGGGGCTTGCCAAAAAATTCAGCGATCTGGGTCTGACGATCTATGCGACGAAGGGAACGGCGGAGACGATCCGCACGCTCGGGATCGATGTGCATACGGTGGACAGGCTCTCGCAGAGCTCGGATATTTACCGTCTGATGGACGACGGCAAGATCGATTATATCGTGTATACGGGCAAGACGGATATGGATTCCATCAATGACTATATCCGCATGCATCATCATGCGATTCTTTTGGGGATCACGACGCTCACGTCTTTGGATACGGCAAACGCGTTGGCGGACATCATCGCGAGCCGTTTCAATGAAGACAATACGGAGCTTGTGGACATCAATCATCTGCGTACGGAACGCACAAAACTGAAGTTTGTCAAGATGCAGAGTTGCGGAAACGACTATATTTTCTTTGATAACATGGACGGCAAGATCACTTGCCCCGAATCGCTTGCGATCAATTTTGTCGACCGGCATTTCGGGATCGGCGGCGACGGCATTACGCTGATCGAGAAATCGGATGTGGCGGATGCGAAGATGCGCATCTTCAATAAAGACGGCAGCGAAGGCGCCATGGCGGGCAACTCGATCCGCTGTGTGGCGAAATATCTGTTCGATAACGGCATCGTGAAAAACAAGCATATGACCATCGAAACGCTGAGCGGCGTGCGCGAAATGACACTGTTCACCTTCAACGGGAAAGTCAGTTCCGTGAGCGTGAATATGGGCAAAGCGGTCTTGGAAGGCAGGAAAATACCTTCAACGCTGGAAGGCGATAAGATCGTAAACAGAAAGATCACGGTCGGGGATAAGGATTATAATGTTACGTTGGTCAATGTCGGGAACCCGCACTGCGTGGTGTTCTGCGATAAGGTCGATGCCGTGGATGTAGCGAACGTCGGGCCGTTGTTTGAATATGCGAAGTATTTCCCGCAGAGAATCAATACGGAGTTTGTACGCGTCGTAAACGATAAGACGCTGAAAATGCGCGTATGGGAGCGGGGCAACGGTGAAACTTTGGCGTGCGGTACAGGTGCGGCGGCTTCGGTCGTAGCGGCAGTGCTGGGCGGGTATTGCAAAACGGATGAAGATATCACGGTCAAGGTACGCGGCGGCGATCTGATCGTAAGGTATTCATCGGACGGCAGTGTAACGCTCACGGGCAATGCGCGGCAGGTTTTTGAAGGTACGGTAGAATTTTAATCGGCGGGGGGATTCATGCAGGAAGTATTTTACGAAGAGAGCGTCAGTATACACAACGAGAAGTCGGCGAAATTCCGTTATACGCTTTTTACGGTTTTCGGGTGGCTGTGCATTGTGTCCATGCTGTTTTCGCTGTTGAATATCTGGGGTCTGTTTTACACGCCGATCGATCCGGAACAGGGGATCGACGTGAAAGCGGTGCTGATCGGCATGATCCCTTGGGCAATCATGCTTGTGCTTTCGATCGTCGGCGCGGTGTTGTTTTTCAAAAAGCGCCACAGTTTTTATCTGAGTTACGATTATACGTTTATATCCGGAGAACTGCGGCTGAGCAAAGTATTTCACGGAAGGAAGCGTAAACTTTTGTATCGTCTGAGCGACGATAAGCTGGTGAAGATCGGAAGAGTCGGATCGGAATCGTATAAAAAGCTGAAAGCGTCTCCCGATATCAAGGAAGACATACTCACGCCGAACGAAGAGGCGGCGGAAGACAAAGAATTCTACTATATCCAGGCGGCAACGAATGTCGGGAAGCGTATTCTGGTGCTGGAATGCCGCCAGGAGCTTTTGGCGACGATCCTGCGTTATACGCGCAAAAATCTTTTGGAATCGGAATTTAACAGAAAATGATCTATTTGGATAACGCCGCGACTACCGTCCCCGATGAGGGGGCGGTAAATGCGGCACTGGCATATTTAAAGCCGTACGGGTGTCTGAACCCGTCGGCATTGTACAGGGCAGGATTTGAGGCGCACAAAGCGATCGACGAAGCGCGGCGCGTCCTGCTCTCGTTTGTTGTACCGCAAGGCGGATATGAGCTTGTTTTTACCGGTTCGGGGAGCGAAGCGGATAATCAGGCGATCTTTTCATCGGCGAAGCGCGGGAATTTCGTTACCACGTCCGGGGAACACGCGGCGATTTATAACAGTGCGAAAGAACTGGAAAAGCGCGGCGTGGAAGTGCGGTTTGCGCCGTTGAACGGCGACGGCAGTGTGGATGCACAAGCGCTTTTAAAACTTGTGGATGACAAGACGTCTTTGGTTTCCGTCATACACGTAAACAATGAAACGGGCGCGGTCAACGATATTGCCGCATTGGCGGCGCGGGTGAAAAAAATCAATGCGGGTACAATATTCCATAGCGACGGGGTGCAGGCATTCGGAAAGATTCCGTTCACGCTGACCAAAGACATTGATTTGTACACGGTGAGCGCGCACAAGATCGGCGGCATACGCGGTGCGGCGGCCCTGATACGTCGGAAAGGCGCCAAGCTCTTGCCGTATATCTTCGGCGGCGGACAGGAAAACGGACTGCGCAGCGGAACGGAGAACACGTTTGCGATCAAACAGTTCGAGTTTGCGGCGCGCAAAAAGTTTGCTTCTCTGAAAGAAGATTTTTCACGCATTCAGGGCTATAACCGACGGGTGCGGCAGGGGTTAGACGCTTCCATCTTTGAAATTTTGTCTGCGGAGAGTGCTTCGCCGTATATTCTGAGCGTTTCGGCGAAGGGGCTGCGCGGCGAAGTTTTGCTTCATATGCTGGATGATGCAGGATTGATGGTCGGGACGGGTTCGGCGTGTTCTTCAAAGAGCCGATTCAGCCGTGTCATGCTGGCCTGCGGATTGGATGAAAAGCGTGCCGACGGCGTGCTGCGCCTGTCTTTTGCCTCATCCACAACGCAGGAAGAGGTTACAAGTGCGATTGAAATTTTAAATAAGACTGCGGCGGCACTGGCGGAGAGAACGAGATAAACATGGAAAAAGTAGTTATTGTACGGTATTGTGAAATTCATTTAAAGGGAAAGAACCGCGGATATTTTGAAAAAGTCTTTATGAACAATCTGGAAAAGGCTTTGACGGGGATCCGCCACGAAATGCATAAGCCGAGCGGCAGATACGTTGTGGAAAATTTTGACGAAGGGCGGGCGGATGAGATCGTAGAGCGCCTGCGCAAGGTTTTCGGAACGCATACGCTGAGCGTCGGGTATAAAGTGGAAGCGGACATGCAGAAGATCTACGAAGCGGTGAAAGTGATTGCTCCGAGAGAAGGAACGTTCAAAGTGGAAACCAACCGCGGGGACAAAAAATTTCCGCTCAATTCCATGCAGATCAATGCGCAGGTCGGCGGAAGGCTGTTGGATGATTTTCCTTCGCTGAAAGTGGATGTGCATAATCCGCAGACGGTAGTCAGTATCGATGTCCGTGAAAACGGCACGGCGCTGGTATTCGGCGGCGTGGTAAAAGCGGCGGGAGGAATGCCGGTAGGGACGGCAGGCAAAGGTATGCTTCTCTTGTCGGGCGGTATCGACAGTCCTGTGGCAGGCTATATGATCGCAAAGCGCGGGATGAAAATCGAGGGGCTTCATTTTCACAGTTATCCGTATACGAATATGCAGGCGCGGGAAAAGGTAGAAGAGCTTGCACGTATCCTGTCGACCTATACGGGCGGCTTATCGCTGAACGTCGTGAGCGTCACGCATATTCAGGAAGCGATCCATAAAAATTGTCCGGAAGAAATGATGATCACGTTATTGCGGCGGTTCATGATGCGCATTGCGGAACGGCTCTGTGAAAAGAGCGGATCGCAGTGTATCATAACGGGAGAAAGTTTGGGACAGGTTGCGAGCCAGACGATCGAGGGGATGACTTCTTCCAATGCAGTGGTCAAAAACGTTCCTGTTCTGCGGCCTTTGGTCGGGTTTGATAAAACGGAGATCATCGAGCGTTCCCGTGCCATCGGTACGTTTGAAACATCGATTCAGCCTTATGAGGATTGCTGTACGGTATTTTTGCCGAAGCATCCGCTGATCCGTCCCAGACTGTCGGAAGTGGAGGCTGCGGAAGCAAAGCTGGATGTAAACGGGCTGGTTGAGGAAGCTCTTTCAACGCTCGAAACGGTGCATTTTTAAAAAGTACGGCAGAGGTTCTTGCCGTTTAGCAAGGCTTCTTTAAAAGTACAGAAGTTTTTTACCTCTTATCAAAGCATTTGAAATTTGTATTCTGACGGATGAAAAACGCCGCGGTGCGCAAAGATATTGCGCGCCGCGGCGTTTCTTTAAAAAGTAATTCTCTTTAAAAAATATATTCTGTATCAAAAGTGTATATTCCGAAATAAGGGTTCAGCGTTGCCACCAGTTGTCGGGTATCTCTTTTGGTGTTTTGGGAATTATCACCGCAGGCAGGCGAAATTCTTTACCATAAATGCGTTCCCCTTTGTCGTTTATAAAATAGGGGCATACGGTATAGACATATTTTTCTCCTGCTTTTACTGTCGAGTCCTGAAAACTTGCATTTGATTTTCCGTCAAATATTGTCTTTGTTTTAGATCTGTTTTCGCGTTTTATCAGGTAATTATAGTACTCTGTCTGACATAAATCGATCATAACAGTGCTGTTTTCAAGGTGCAAGGAGCAATTTCCTGTGACAAGCTCCGAAGTCTGATCTTTGGGACAATTGCTTTTGCGAAACAGCTGGGTATAGGTCGTGGCTGTCGGTTGGTTTGGAGAAGCGAGCCGCAAGATGTGATCTTTGTCGTACGCGATCTTATCCAGCGTGCAGGTTACGATGTCCGGATCATCGGTAAAATTTTGCGGGGCAGAGTTTTGGTACTGTTTTTTCAGGATGAGCATGGCGTAATGACAGGGAAGCCCTCCGCCCGTGATGTCGGTGAGGGAGTTGTCGGCATTTCCCATCCAGACGCCGACGGTGTGGAGCGTCGTGTACGAGATTGTCCAGGCATCCGTATTTCCTTTTTCCGTTCCGCTTGTTCCTGTCTTTGCGCACACTTCAAAGGGAAGAGTGTTCAGTTTTTTCGCTGTTCCGCTTTGAACACAGCCGCGCAGCATTTTATTGGTAAGGCAGGCTGTGTCGGAAGAAAAGGCGCGTACGGGAATCGGGTTTCTTTCATAGAGTATTTCGCCGTCTTCCGATTCGATTTTTCGTATAAAGGCGACTGGCGCAAATTGGCCGCCGTTCGCGAGCGCGGCGTAAGCTGCGGAAAGTTCGGGAAGGGTAAAGCCTTCGGTCATGCCTCCGAGCGCCAGGGAAAGGTTTTTGTCGGCCTCGAGCACGGGAAGATTCAATCGTTGCAGATAGGCACAGCTTTTTTCGAGTCCGAGTTCGTTGAGAATCTTGACGGCCGGAATATTCAGACTTTGCGCAAGGGCGTCTTGTACGGACACCCATCCGCAATATTTGTCGTGATAGTTTGCGGGTGCATAGCCGCCGAAATCGGTCGCCTCATCACAGATGGGTGTGCAGGGGGAAATCAGGTTTTCTTCCAGGGCGGGAGCGTAGACGGCGAGCGGTTTGACGGCGGATCCGGGCTGTCTTCGCAAATTTCCTTCGGTGGAAAAGTATGCGGACACACCTCGCGTCTGATTATTGCATACGATCAGGCTCTTTCCGGAACGGTCTGCGTCGGTCGAAAGCTGTTGAATATATTCCTGCATTGTCTTGTCCATATACGTGTAGATGCGAAATCCTTCGCGCAGTTTGTAAGGGGAAAAGAGCGGCAGATTCTGAAATTCCTCATAGACTGCGTCCAGATAACTGTCGGAAGAAAAAGATTTTTCACGCGGTTGGGGAAGCGGCTGTTTCTCCGCTTTTTCATATTCACTTTCCGAAATTTTCCCCAAGGTGAACATTCTCCGCAAAACGCTGTTGCGGGCGGAAAGGCATTTTTCGCTGTTTGTGAAAGGCGAGTAGTTATTGGGTGAGCGTATGACGGCGGCCAGCATAGCGCCTTCCGAAAGAGTGAGTTCGGAAGGTTCCTTGCCGAAATAGAAATCGGCGGCTTCCGAGATCCCATAGCATGTATGACCGAAATAAATGGTATTCAGGTACATTTCCAGTATTTCGTCTTTGGAGTATTTTTTTTCAAGCTGTCGGGTAAGTTTGATTTCTTTCAGCTTTCGCGTCAATGTTTTTTCGTTGGAAAGCTGGGTATTTTTGACAAGCTGCTGACTGATGGTGGATGCTCCTTGTTTAAAGGCTCCTGCGCGAAGATTGGTGAGAGCTGCACGGAGCATACGTTTATAGTCAAGGCCGTGATGCGAATAAAAATTTTTATCTTCCGCGCTGATAAAGGCGTCTTTGACGTAAGACGGGATCTTGGCAACGTTTACCGTTTTATGTTTTTGTGAAAAATTGATTTCACTGACTTTATGATCGATGTTGTCCAAGATCACGGCGCAGTTTTGGGCGAGGCTGAATTTTTCAGCTTCAAGGCGGGTGTCGCGCGTAGCGATAAAATAATAAGCGGCCGCAGCTGTCGCGGATGCGAGAAGGACGCATAAAAATACGATTGTGATTTTTGCAAGAACTTTCATATCGGAACTCCCTTATAACAGTATAACGATTTTTGCGCAAATTATTTCCCTTTTAACAAAGTTCAAAGACTTGAAAAAAATCCTGAAAAAATGTATAATGATAAACGGGTAAATTTTTGCAAAGAAGAAAGGTCAGAAATGGAAAAATACTATTGGATCACGACGTATGGCTGTCAGATGAATGTGCACGAATCGGAGAAGATAGCCGGTATTTTACGCGCGCGCGGATATAAACAAGGCAAGAGCGAAGAGGAAGCGGATATAGTGGTTTTCAATACATGCTGTATCCGTGAGAATGCGGAAAATCATGCTTACGGAAACATCGGAGCGCTGAAAAAGCTGAAGAAGAGCCGTCCTTCGATGTTGATCGCGGTAGGCGGATGTATGACGCAGCAGGCGGGCGCGGCGGAAAAGCTCAGAAAGAAGTTTCCGTTTGTGGATATTGTATTCGGGACGCACAATCTGCCGGTTTTGGGAGAGTTGATCGATAAGAAGCTTGCAGGAAAAAAAGCGGTGGTGGATGTCTGGGAGAAAGAAGGGGAAGCGGATACGGAGGATATATCCTATCGTACGAGCTATCCGAATGCCTGGGTAAACATCATGTACGGGTGCAACAATTTTTGTTCCTACTGTATAGTTCCTTACGTGCGAGGCAGGGAGCGGAGCCGAGAAAGCGGTGCGATCGTGAAAGAAGTGAACGCGCTGCTGGATCAGGGTTACAAGGAAATAACGCTGTTGGGGCAGAATGTGAATTCATACGGGAACGACCGCGGGGACTGCACATTCTGGCAGCTTCTGAATAAGATATGCGAGCGGAAGGAAAATTTTCGGCTGCGTTTTATGACGAGCAATCCGAAAGATTTCGGAGAAGATCTAGTGCGAACGATTGCGGAAAATGAGCAGATCTGTCATCTGGTGCATTTGCCGGTACAGGCGGGGTCGGACAGGATCCTGAAGCTGATGAATCGCAAATATACGGCGAAAGAATATTTGGAAAAGGTCGAAATGCTTCGGAAATATGTACCGGATTGTCAGCTGACGACGGATATCATGGTAGGATTTCCGACGGAGACGGAAGAGGATTTTCAGGCGACGCTGTCGCTTGTGAAGGAAGCGCGTTTTTCGACGGCGTTCACGTTTGTTTATTCGCGTCGGAGCGGAACGGTTGCTGCGGGGATGGACGGACAGATCCCCGAAGAAGTGCAGAAAGATCGGATCATGCGGCTTGTGGAACTGGTGAATGCGCAGACGCGCGAACTTTCCGCCGCCTATCGCGGAAAAACGATCGAAGTTTTGTGTGAAGATTACGACGCGAAACGCGGGTTATACCTTGGCAGAGATGAATACGGCAGGATGGGGTATTTCAAGAGTGAAACGAACAAAGTCGGGGATTTTGTAAAGCTTAAGGTAAGCAGTACCTCGGGAGTTTCGTTGGATTGCGAGTTGTGTGAGGATACGAAAGAATAGAGAGGAAGGAAAAGCGGATGAGCGGACTTTCGCCGATGATGCGGCATTATCTGGAAGTAAAAGAGAAATACAAGGATTGCGTGGTTTTTTACCGTTTAGGTGATTTTTACGAGATGTTTTTTGAAGATGCGAAGGAAGTTTCGCAGCTTCTGGATCTGACGTTAACGGGCAGGGATTGCGGGTTGGAAGAGCGTGCGCCGATGTGCGGCATACCCTTTCACGCGGCGGACACGTATATTGCGAAGCTGGTGTCGTTGGGGAAGAAAGTTGCTATCTGTGAGCAGTTGACGGAACCCACGCCGGGGAAAGGTATGGTGGAACGGGACGTGATCCGGGTCGTTTCGGCGGGGACTCTCATCGAAGACAGTTTGCTGGACGAAAAGAAAAATAATTATATTGCCTGTGTTTATCAGGAAGAACAAAAATGCGCGGTGGCATGGGCGGATATTACCACGGGCGAATTCTATGTCTGCGATTATGAAGGCGAACGCGCTGTGCAGGACAGTCTGGAATGTCTGAGCAGGCTTTCACCTGCTGAGATCATATGCAATGATGCGTATATAAAATCAACAAAAAATGAAAATATGTTGAGGACTTTGCCTGAATTTTCCTGTTATGTGCCGTGGGCGTTTACGTTTCGCAAAGCGGAGGGTTGTTTGTTGGGGCAGCTCGGGTGCAAGACATTGGAGCCGTTCGGATTGGTCGGGCATGAAGCGGCGGTATCGGCGAGCGGAGCGCTTGTGGAATATTTGCGGGAAACGCAGAAGAACGCATTGAAGATCATTGATTCCGTGAAGTACGCGGGGGACAGCGGGGCGATGATGCTGGACGGAGCGGCGATACGGAATCTGGAGCTTGTGAAAACTTTAGGGGACGGAAAGCGCAAAGGATCGCTGGTATGGCTGTTGGACAAAACGCAGACGGCGATGGGCGCTCGTCTGATGAACAGGCTTGTGTTGAATCCTTTGCAGAAAAAAGAGGACATCGAGCGGAGGCTTGAGGCGGTAAATGAGCTTTTCAATGCCACGGTGATCCGTGTCGGGATATCGGATACGCTGAAGGGGATCCGCGATATAGAAAGAATTGCGGGAAAGATTTCGAACAACAATCTGACGCCGAGAGATTGCGAGGCGCTCGGAAAGTCTTTGGCGCTGATCCCGAATCTGAAATTTCAGCTGTCCGGGTTTTGCTCCCAAGAGGTGAAGGCGATTTCGGATGCGCTGGGTGATTTTTCAAGCCTGACCGATTTATTGCAGAGTGCGTTTATCGAAAATCCGCCGGTCAATGTGAAAGAAGGCGGTTATATTCGGAAGGGGTACAGTGCGGAGCTGGACGAATTCCGTGATATCCGTGATAACGGGGCGCGGATGATCGGCGAGATGGAGTCGCGCGAGCGTGAAAAAACGGGTATTAAAAACCTGAAGATAAAATTCAATCGTGTATTTGGTTACATGATCGAAGTAACGAATTCGTTCAAAGACAAAGTTCCGTTCGAGTATCATCGCCGTCAGACGCTGGCAGGAGCGGAGCGGTATGTGACGGATGAGCTGAAAGCGGTGGAAGATAAGATCATGACGAGCACAGAGCGGAGTCTGAGTCTGGAAGTGGAATTGTTCAATCAGATCCGCGGCGTGCTTTCGGATAATATCGGCGCTTTGAAAGCGTTGTCGGGTGCATTGGCGATGTTGGATTGCCTGACATCCTTTGCGACGGTAGCCAAAGAGAATAATTATTGCTGTCCGCAGATCCAGGAAAAGGGCGGAGTTTTAAGTATTACAGAAGGCCGTCACCCGGTCGTGGAGAAGCTATCCAAAGAGCGTTTTGTGCCGAACGATACTTTGCTGGACGGTGATACGCAGACAATGGTGATCACGGGACCGAACATGGCGGGAAAAAGTACGTATATGCGGCAGAATGCGCTGATTGTGCTGATGGCGCACATGGGGAGTTTTGTACCTGCAAAGCAGGCGAAAATTCCTGTCATAGACCGTATTTTTACGCGGGTCGGTGCCAGCGATAATCTGATTTTTGATCAGAGCACCTTCATGGTGGAGATGACGGAAGTTGCGTCCATTGTCATGAATGCGACGGAAAACTCTTTGTTGATACTCGATGAAGTCGGAAGAGGTACGAGTACTTTTGACGGTCTTTCGATTGCATGGGCGGTATTGGAATATCTGAGCGAACACATCAAGGCGAAGACTCTCTTTGCGACGCATTATCACGAACTGACAGAACTGGAAGGAAAGATCGATGGCGTTAAAAATTATAAAGTGACGGTGCGTGAAGCGCCGGGCGGTATTTTGTTTTTGCGCAAGATCGTGAGGGGAGGCGCGAACAAGAGCTTTGGTATTGAAGTTGCAAGACTTGCGGGGATTCCCGGCGAGATCACGATGCGCGCCAAACAGATCCTGAAAAAGCTGGAAAAGAACGACATTGCGCGCGGTGCGGCTGAGGAAGATCGGGAAGAGAAGGGCGAAGTGCGTGAATTAAGCGAAGCGGAACGTATTTTGCTTCGCACGGATATGAACAATATCACGCCGATGCAGGCGTTCAATTTACTTTCGGAGCTGAGTGAAAAAGTTCGGGAAAGCAACGGAAAGGAATAGACGGTTTGTGCGGTTGTCGGTCGGTGTATGGGCGGTAAGTTTATTCGGATTGGAAGGAAAGGGATATGGCAAAAATAAACATTCTTGACAGCGGAGTATATAACCGTATTGCAGCGGGCGAGGTGGTGGACAGGCCCTACTCGGTCGTGAAAGAGTTCGTGGAAAACAGTCTGGATGCGGGAGCAAAAAATATTACGGTTACGATCGAACGCGGCGGCAAGGATCTGATCAGTGTATCGGACGACGGAAGCGGTATCGAAAAAGATGATCTGCGCGCGGCGTTTATGCCGCACGCAACGAGTAAGATCGCCAAGGCGGAAGATCTGGACAATATACATACGCTCGGATTCCGCGGCGAGGCGCTTGCAAGCATTGCGTCTGTCAGCAATGTAACGGTCCGTTCCCGTGCTGCGGGCGCAAGCGAAGCGTATGAGCTGACTTGTTCGGGTGGAAAGTTGGGGGATGTGCAGCCCTGCGCGCTGGGCTGCGGTACGGAAATGACCGCAGAGAGCCTGTTTTTCAATACGCCGGTACGCGCAAAATTCCTTAAGACGGATAAAGGGGAGGAAAGCGAGATCACGAATTTTGTGTCGCGGTTTATTCTTGGAAATCCTTCCGTTGCATTCCGCTACTTTGCGGACGGAAAACTTGTTTTGCAGTCTTACGGCGGCGGCCTGGATGAAGCGGTCGCGGCAGTTTACGGCGGTTCGGTCATCGGCGAATGTTACAAGATCGACGCGACAAAGCATGGAGTGCGGATACGCGGGTATCTGGGGAAACCTTCCTTTACAAAGGCAAACCGCACATATCAGAATACTTTTGTGAACGGAAGGTATGTTGTAAACAACACGATCGGTTCGGCTGTGATGAATGCCTATGGAAGTTATCTGATGAAGCGCCAGTATCCGTTTTATATCTTGTTTATCGATGTACCGTCGGAAGTAGTGGACGTGAATGTACACCCGAACAAAGCGGATGTGCGCTTTGAAAACAACCAGGTCATTTACGGAAGTATTTATTCCGTTATATCCGCAGTATTGGACGGAAATGCAAGCGCTTTGGAATTCGTTGTGGACAGCGGTTCGCCGATGTCGGGCTTGGAAACTGTAAAGACGGGAACTGCGAAGACGGAAGCGGGAGAGTCGAATGTTTTTCATGCGGAAAAGGGTGCGCAAAAAACTTCGGATCGTACAGGCGATGTGGTGTATCGTGCGAATTCATATCCGAAAAACACATTTCAAACTGCTCAAACTGCAGAAAGATGCGAGCCGTCGGTAAAATCTGATAATCTGTCAAACACCGATTTTTACGCTGAATTTATTAAAAATCGTCAAAATCAGAGTACTATGTCTGATATAAAAGCGCAAAAACAGGGTGATTTCAGCAAGGAATACGACGTGGCACATATCCGAAAAGATTTCGGGCATGCGCCGCAGACAGAGAAGATTGTTTTCCATGACAGCGGAAAAGCAATTAATTCGCAAGAAGAAAACGAAGCTTTTGCGGCACCTGCCGAAGGGGAAAATCCGGTCGGGAACAAAGCCGATTCTTCTGCGGATGTGTTTTCTGAGAATAAGCGATATTTGGAAGCATTGGAGCAGAAGGCAAAACAGCAGAAAATTATCTTTGAAAATGCAGTTTTTAAAGGCTGTCTTTTCAATACATATTTGCTGTATGAAGAGGGCGACAATGTTTACATTATCGATCAGCATGCGGCGCATGAGAGGTTGATTTTTAATCGGCTGAAAGAGGAAATGGATTCAAGGACGGTTGTGCGTCAGCCGATGCTTGTTCCGTATGTCCTGAACCTGAACCGTGAAGAGTTTGATTTCTTGTCTGAGAACACCAAGACACTGGAAGAGATCGGGTTTGAAATAGAAGAATTCGGGGCGAACTGCTTTAAAGTTTCGGCGGTACCTCTGGATCTGCAGAATATCGATATCGGCGGATTTTTTACGGAAGTGTTGCGGGAAGTGGGGACATTGCGCGGGATACGACTGTCGGAGATTTTGCGCGACAAGCTGGCAATGGCGGCGTGCAAGCATGCGGTAAAGGGCGGAATGTCTTTGACCGATTCAGAGAAGGATAAACTGTTTGAAATGCTTCACGGTGATATGGGGTTGAAATGTCCGCATGGCAGGCCGATTGCCGTAAAACTGACAAAAACGGAATTTGAGAAAATGTTTAAAAGGATCGTATAATTTTGAAAAAGTTACTTGTTGTTTGCGGAGCGACTGCATCGGGAAAAACGGGTTTTGCCGTTAAAATGGCGAAACGTCTTTCGGGTGAGGTCATATCAGCAGACTGTATGTTGGTTTATAGGGGGCTGAATATCGGAACGGCAAAGCCGACGAAGGAAGAAATGCAAGGTATTCGGCATCATATGATCGATGTTGTTTCGCCTGCGGAAAAATATTCGGTCGGGGACTATGAGGCTGCTGCGCTTCCGATCCTTGAAAAATTAATTTCGGAAAAGAAAACGGCGGTGATTTGCGGCGGGACGGGGTTCTATATCCAGTCTCTTTGCTTTGAACGCGGTCACGGCCATGCGGGCGCGGATCCTGCGATCAGGGAGAAATACGAACGCATTGCGGCGGAAGAAGGGAAAGAAGCGGTCTACGAACGGTTGGAAAAGATTGACCCGGAAAGTGCAGGAACGCTTCATCCGAATGATCTCAAACGCGTGATCCGCGCTTTGGAGATCTGGGAGTTGACGGGTAAAAAGAAGTCGGAGCAAAAGGACGGGTTTGTTCCTCGCTATTCCTATACGGCGGTGGCGTTTGATTATCCGCGCGACGAGCTATATGACCGTATTAATCGCCGTGTGGATGATATGCTGGAAAGCGGATTGGTAGATGAAGTGCGTTTGCTTTGGGAATCAGGGATAAACGACACCTGTCAATGTATGCAAGGGATCGGGTACAAAGAAGTGCTTGAATACCTGCAAGGAGCTGTTTCGTATAGTACTATGCGTGACATGATTCAGCAAAATACGCGAAATTATGCCAAAAGGCAGATTACATTTTTTAAAAAGTTTCCGGGGATAGTGTGGCTGGATCCGCACAATGCGGAAAACGAAGAGTTGGTGATGGAGGCGATGCAGGATGGTGAATGATCTGATAGCAAAGTGTGAAGAGAAACTTGCCGATCAGTTTAAGAAACTGGAGCAAACGGCATATGCAAACCAGGTAAAAGTTTTGGAAGCGTTTCAAAAGAATAAAATTGCTCTGCGGCATTTTACGGCAACGAGCGGATACGGATACGGCGATGAAGGCAGGGACACGCTCGGAATGTTATTTGCCGATGTGTTCGGCGCGGAAGCGGGGCTTGTTTCTCCGAATATTCTTTCGGGTACCCATGCTTTGACGATCGGTTTGTTCGGGCTTTTGCGGACGGGGAATACGCTTTTTTCCATTTCCGGAAATCCTTATGATACGTTGCAGGAAGTGATCGGGGGCAAGGACATCGGGTCTTTGGCTGATTACGGGGTCGTATTCAAAAAATGCGAATTAAAAAACGGTGATTTTGATTACGATTCGATCCGAAGCGGTCTTGCCGATCCGACGGTAAAAGTAGTTTTTATCCAGCGTTCACGCGGATACGAATGGCGCGATGCGCTCAGCGAAGAAAAAATTAAAAAGGCTTGTGCGTTTGTGCGTTCTTGCGGGTTTGGCGGGTGTATTTTTGTGGATAATTGCTACGGCGAATTTGTGGAAGAAACCGAACCGACGCAAAACGGCGCCGATATCTGTGTGGGGTCGCTTATTAAGAACGCTGGGGGCGGGATTGCTCCGACGGGCGGTTATATTGTCGGTAAAAAGGAGTATGTCGATAAAATTGCAGGGCGGCTTACATCGCCGTCGATCGGTGCGGAAGTCGGATCGTATGCGTACGGCTATCAATATTTTTATGAAGGGCTTTTTCTTGCGCCGCACGTCGTTTGCCAGGCTTTGAAGGGAGGACTTTTGATCGGTGCCTGCTTAAAAGAGCTCGGATATCAGACTTCTCCGGAAGTCAGTGAGCGTCCTTATGATATCACGCGTGCCATTCGCTTCCATACGGAAACGGAACTCACCGGATTTATTCAGGCGGTGCAGGAAGCTTCGCCTGTCGACAGTTTTGTAAAATTGGAAGCCTGGGATATGCCAGGCTATGAAGATCGCGTCATTATGGCGGCGGGTACGTTTGTGCAGGGTGCGTCCATTGAGCTTTCTGCCGATGCGCCCGTAAAGGAGCCGTATATCGCTTATTTCCAGGGCGGCTTGACTTACGAGCATTGCAAATATGCACTTACCAAAATACTAGACAAAATCAAGAAAAATGATTAAAAAGTATTGAAAAAGCCGCTGTAATATCACGGCGGCTTTTTCAATGGAATAAAATCGGCTTAGTAAATTAAAACATTCGCGGCTTGAATAAAAATTTATCGGCGGAGAGCGAGAAGGTGCTTTTGGTATAAATTGATTGTATCTTCAAAAAGATGACGTGAAGAAATATACCTTAACTTGGCGTGTAACAGAAAAAGGGTCGGCGCAAAATTGCGCCGACCCTTTTTATCGGATAAATTTATTCGGCTTAGTACATTCCGCCCATGCCGCCGCCGGCTGCAGGAGCTGCGGGCTCGGGAGCAGGAATATCTGTTACGACGCTTTCCGTCGTGAGCAGGGTAGCTGCCACAGAAGCTGCATTCTGCAAAACGCTGCGGGAAACTTTTGTCGGGTCAATGATGCCGCTTTCCACCATATCGGTGTACTCGTTTTTCAGGGCATCGAAACCGAAGTTGGGTTTCTTGGAAGCCATGATCTTTTCGACGATAACAGAACCATCCAATCCTGCGTTCTTCGCGATCTGGCGGATCGGTTCTTCGATCGCTTTGAGGATGATCTGAGCACCCGTCTTTTCATCGCCCTCCAGCGAATTGATAAGTTTCTTCAATGCAGCGGAAGTGGAGAGCAGTGCAACGCCGCCGCCGGGGACAATACCTTCTTCGACAGCTGCACGCGTAGCAGCGAGAGCGTCTTCGATGCGGAGTTTCTTCTCTTTCATTTCGACTTCGGTAGCCGCGCCGACATTAATGACGGCTACGCCGCCTGCGAGTTTTGCAAGGCGTTCCTGCAATTTTTCTCTGTCATAATCGGAAGTGGTTTCCGCGATCTGCGCTTTGATGGCGTTGACGCGCGCCTTGATGTTTTCGGGATCGCCGTTGCCGCTGACGATCGTGGTGTTATCTTTGTCAACTTTGACCTGAGCCGCTTTGCCGAGCATATCGGTCGTAACGTCCTTGAACTCGTAGCCGAGGTCGGAAGAAATGACGGTGCCGCCCGTGAGGATAGCAATATCTTCGAGCATTGCTTTTCTTCTGTCGCCGAAGCCGGGAGCTTTGACGGCAACGCAGTTGAACACGCCCTTGAGTTTATTGACGATGAGGGCAGCGAGAGCGTCGCCTTCCACGTCTTCCGCGATGATCAAAAGGCGAGCGCCTTGCTGTGCGAGCGGTTCGATGATGGGCAAAATCTCCTGCAGGTTGGAAATTTTCTTATCGGTAATAAGGATATAAGGGGTATCGAGAACGGCCTCCATTTTATCCGTATTGGTAACCATGTAAGCGGAAGCATAGCCGCGGTCGAACTGCATGCCTTCGACGGTTGTAAGTTCGGTGTTCATGGTTTTGCCTTCTTCGACAGTGATTACGCCGTCTTTGCCGACTTTTTCCATTGCGTCGGAAATGAGCTGACCGACGGTTTCATCGCCTGCGGAAATGGAAGCGACCTGTGCGATTGCTTTTTTGCTGTCAACCGTTTTGGAGATCTTTTTGATTTCCGCAACAGCCGTATCGACAGCTTTGTCGATGCCGCGGCGCAGGATGATCGGGTTTGCGCCAGCCGCGAGGTTTTTCAGCCCTTCGCGGATGATTGCCTGCGCAAGGACAACAGCGGTAGTGGTGCCGTCGCCCGCGACGTCGTTGGTCTTTGTGGAAACTTCTTTGACGAGCTGAGCGCCCATGTTTTCAAACGGGTCTTCCAGTTCGATTTCTTTTGCAATGGTTACGCCGTCGTTCGTGATCAGCGGCGCGCCGAATTTTTTATCGAGAACAACGTTCCTGCCTTTCGGTCCGAGCGTAATTTTTACTGTATCGGCAAGCGTGTTTACGCCTTTTTCCAAAGCCTTTCTGGCTTCGTCTCCGTATTTGATCTGTTTAGCCATAATATGATTCCTCCCAATTCAAACTTTATTCAACAATTGCCAGAATATCGCTCTGACGAATGATCGTGAATTCTTTTCCGTCTACTTTAAATTCGCTGCCCGAATATTTCGAGAAGAGGATGGTATCGCCGACTTTGACGACCATTTTCACTTCTTTGCCGTCCACATTTCCCCCGGGGCCGACTGCAACGACACGTGCCGTCTGCGGTTTTTCCTGTGCAGAAGACGGAAGAATAAATCCGCTCTTGGTTTTTTCTTCGGTCTGAACGCTTTCAACAACAACTTTATCAAATAAAGGTTTGATGTTCATATGTTACGCCTCCAATAAATTTCAATAGGTGTTAGCACTTGTTGGTCTTGAGTGCTAATTTACTATATATTATATACAATAAAAAAGAAAAGTCAAACGTTTGAAAGAAAAAAAATGAAAATTTTAGCACTTTTCTTTATTGAGTGCTAACGAAAGGGGAAAAGGGGAGGGAGAGGGGGTATAGCGGAGAAAAAAGGAGGCGGGAAAAGTTAGGTCGGAGCTTGCAATTTAGCGGGGGATATGGTACAATAAGCGGGAGAGAATGCACGGAGGAGGATCGGAATGAACAAGTGGGACAAGCGGTTCATGGAGCTGACGGAGACGGTAGCGGGCTGGTCGAGCTGTTATCAGGAGAACAGGCATGTGGGAGCGGTGATCGTGCTGGACAAGCGGGTACTGACGACGGGGTATAACGGAGCGCCTGCGGGGATCATGAGCTGTGCGGATCGCGGGGAATGTTTGCGGCGGAAGCTGAACATAGCGAGCGGGACGCGGCAGGAGTTATGTTATGCGGTGCATGCGGAGCAGAATGCGATCATACAGGCGGCGCGGCTGGGGATCAAGATCGAAGGGGCGACGCTGTATTGTACGCATCAGCCGTGTGTGATCTGTGCGAAGATGATCATCAATGCGGGAATAGCGCGGGTCGTGTATAAAGACGGATACCCGGATGAATTTTCCATGCAGTTGTTTGCGGAAGCGAACGTGCGTGTAGAGAAATACGAAGATTTGGAAAAGGAGTAAAAGAATGAATCCGACAGTAACGTTTACGATGGAAAACGGCGGCGTGATCAAGGCGGAATTGTATCCTGAAAAAGCGCCGAATACGGTGAATAATTTTCTTTCGCTGGTGCGGCACGGTTTTTATGACGGACTGACGTTTCACCGTGTGATCGAAGGTTTTATGATTCAGGGCGGAGATCCTGCGGGCAACGGTACGGGCGGCCCGGGGTATACGATCAAGGGTGAATTCCGTATGAACGGATTTACGGGCAACGATATCAAGCATTTGCGCGGGGTATTGTCGATGGCGCGTTCGATGATGCCGGACAGTGCGGGTTCGCAATTTTTCATTATGCATGAAAACGCGTCGCATCTGGACGGGCAATATGCCGCATTCGGGAAAGTCATCGAGGGAATGGACGTTGTGGATGCGATCGCCAAAACTGCGACGGATATGCGCGATAAGCCTTTGGAGCCGCAGGTGATCAAGACAGTGACGGCGGAAACGTACGGGGAGGATTATCCTGAGCCGAAGCGCGCGAGGTAAAAGGGCGTTATGTTATGGAACGTCCGCATTGGAATGCGGGACGGTCGGTCGGCGTCTGGTCGGAAAAAATATGAAAGCTCGCCGCGCAAGTTTTGAAGTGAATCCAAAAAATAGACAAAAATACATTGAAGATGGACAATGAGTCCGGTATTGAACCGGGCTCATTTTTTTGTTTCAAAAAAATTTTTCGCTGTTCCAATAGAATATGCATGCAGCTTCTGTATGAAATCGTTTTCGCTTTTTAATTTTTCGGTATAGAAAATATGATACGGGAAATAATGCAAAGAAGCGCGCACGCCTGCGCGTGCGCGCGACATAATATATACAGATGATAGCGGATTTTCACAACGATATTTTGACGAAAGCAAACGTGCCCGATCTTGTCGGGCTTTCAAAGGGAGTAAAGAGCTGTGTCTGTGCGGTCTATACCGGTGCAAGGACGCTGGATACGGTGCGCAGTCTTGTAAAAAAACTGCGGGAAGCGGACTGTAAAAATTTATATCTGGCTTTGGAAGATGCATCGTATCTGGAGGAAGGGAATGCAGAGGAAGTATGCGGCTGGAAGCCGGTGAGCGTGTCTTTGACGTGGAATGCGCAGAATAAATTGGCGGGAGGCTGTCTGAGTGACGCCGGGCTGACCGCGCGCGGCAGGGCGGTGGTGAAAAAATTGGCGGCGAACGGGATCGTGCCGGACTGCGCTCATCTGAATGCGCGCAGTTTTTACGATTTGCTCGATCAAGTGCCTTGCCTGGTGGATACGCACACATGTCTGAGCGGCGTTTACCGTCATCCGCGGAATCTGGACGACGCGCAAATAAAAGAGATCGCCGATCGGGGCGGGCTGATCGGGATTGCCTTTGTTGGGAAGTTTCTGGCGGAGAACGGAGCGGGAATGCGGGAAGTTTTCCGGCATGTGGATTACGGAGTACAGAAATTCGGGGATCATTGTTTTTGTTTCGGAACGGATTTTAACGGTACCGACGATCTGCCGGACGGTCTGAAAAGTTATGCGGACGCTGAATCTCTGCGCGAACTGTTTTATAAAGCAGGCTATCCGAAACGTTCGGTCGATAAGATTTTCGTTGAAAACCTTCAAAATTTTTTGGCGAAAAAAAGTTGAACGGTGCCGCAAGGCGCGTTTTTTGTATTTCTATCCCGATTGCAAAATATATTTTTTACAAAATTATTTAAAATTCGACAAAAATGTACAAAGAATTTTTTATAAACTTATAATTATGTACAAAAATCGCTTCACAAATGCAAAATAATGCGCTATAATATGGTTGTAAAAAAAATACGGGAGGGAAAAACAAGGCAATGAAGAAAGTGATCATTATGGAAGGCAATGCCGAAACGGCGCAGGAGATCGCGGTGGCGGTCAGGATGGCAGGACTGGAAGTGGCGGGGGTGACGAATGACGGGGAGGAAGGTCTGAAGATGATCGGGATTGAGAAACCGGATGTGGCGGTGATCGGGCTTGTGCTGAAAGGGATCGACGGTTTCGGGGTATTGGAGAGAGTACAGCGTGAGAATGCGGCGGTAAAGATGATTGTGACGGGAGGCTATTCGGACGATGAGATCATTGAGAAGGTGCTGGCGGCGGGAGCAAAGTATTATCTGATGAAACCGATCGCGGCGGAAGTTGTGGCGGAACGGGTCAAGGAGATAGCGGAAGGCGAAAAAGGTGCGGCTGCGGCGAAGGAGAAGAAGAACGCGGTCACGCTGGACGAAAAGATCAGCAACATATTTATTTCCATCGGGATTCCGCCGCATATTAAGGGTTACGGATATTTGCGGGAAGGGATCAAACTGGCGGTGGAGCGTCCGGGGATCATCAATAACGTGACGAAGGAACTTTATCCGCAGATTGCGGAGAAGTTCAACACGACGGCGAGCAAAGTGGAGCGGGCGATCCGTCACAGCATTGAAGTGGCGTGGAACCGACAGAGGATCGAAGCGATCAACGCGGTGTTCGGTGTGCGGGTATACATCGGATCGGACAAGCCCACGAACAGCGAGTTTATTGCGTTGGTGGCGGATAAACTGATTCTGGAAGGGATCGCAAATTATCGGTAAGGGAGAAGCGGATGAAAGCACGTTCGTATAAGGGATATTTGGCAGAAGGGGACACCGGGTATGTGCGCAGGTGTATCCGTGAATCGCTGCGGGTGAAAAAACTTTTGCTTCGCAGGGTCGATGCTTTGCTGGAAGCGGCGGTGCTGTTGCCGGTCTGTATGGCGGATTCCGATAAGCGGACGGAAAAAGCGGATAAAGTTTATCTTTTGCTGGAAGAGCTTCTTAAAAGTTTTGAGCGGCACGGGATCAGGGTGAGCCTGTCGCCGCTGTTGGAAACGCAGATGCCAGATCGTTGTGCGGGAAATTACGCTTTCCGAAAGGTGAATTGTCGGAGAAAACAGGATCGATGACACACGGAAAAGGGAAAAAACGGAGAGAGCCGCGGCGTTTACGCCGCGGCTCTCTCCGTTTTTTAGTTTGATTTTGCCGTCAGGAAATTCTTTTATGCAAGGCTGAAAATGAAAGGTTTGCAAGGAGCAAAGACGGGGAAAAAGGGGATATAGCGGAACGCGGAGGAGCAAACATAGAAGACGGTGAACAGTACGGATCGTCGAAGTAAGTACAGCGTGGAACGGTATAATTCACATCGCAGACAACAGCGCTTTTCTATGGTAAAATGTTTGCATATAGATCTCCTTTGTGTGAATTTGGTTTCGCAACTTTATTTTACCACAGATTTGTATGAACCCCTCTTTTCTTTATCTGTTGCACTGAATAGTATAATTCCCCACGAAAAAAGCCGCTGCGCAAATATGCGCAGCGGCTGAGACTTCAAAAAAACTGTGCATCCCCCGTTGAAAGGACGCGCCGAAGCGGAAACGCCGCAGGTAACTCCTTCAAAGCTACCTTATGGCACACGAACAAATCCGCTTAGTGCTGCTATATCCCTATCCTGACACGGTTCACGGCAGTCCGTTGCATAAGACCTTGCTATCGACATCCCTTACGGTGCGCGGCCTTCCACGCGTCGGTCCGAAGGGGGCTTTCGGTTCTGCTATAGCGGATTGCAGATACAGGGCACCGCTGACTCCCCACCTAGCACAGCAATACTATTTTACACGAAAACAGAGGGATTTGCAAACGTTTTGACGGGCGGGAAAAGAGAAATTTTGTTGAAATTTTGGCAAAAATGAATTTCAGGAAAATATAATTGCAAAACGGAGAAAATCGTGGTATGATAAAAGACATAAGCAGGAAGAACGTTAGGGAAAGGAAATTATGACCGGAATTTTAGCAAAAAGCATAAAAAACGAACATATGCGCCGGTTCATTATGAAGAAAGCGGCGTTGGCGTGTACATATTTTGCGGCGGCTTTTGTATTGGAAGTCATCACGCTCTGTTGGGTGGTGAAGGGAGTACCGACATACTGGCCGTTGGATCTTGGCGTCATGATTCTTATAACGACGCTGGTGTTCATGTTGCCCGGATTTTTATTTCAGTCGATCTGTATCGGAGTATTTTTATTTTTTCAGATCGTGCTGACGGTTGTGAACAATACACTGTATAACATGAGCAATATGGTGTTCAGTTTTTCGATGCTGAACGTGATCGGAGAAGCGGGGACGGTATTTTCGGCGGATATGGTCAACTTTGTGCTGATCGGGGTATTGCTGTTGCTGTACGGGTGTGCCATTTATGCGGTGGTGCGGATCAACAAAGGGATGACCGTTACGGCGGATTTTACGATGCACGGGCTTGTGCTTGTGACGCTCACGTTTTTTTTATGGACGTTTGCGTCGCTGAATCTTGTGGGCGTGACGAAGGATCGGTTTCAGAGAGCAGATCCGAGTGATTTTCTGTACATGTATAACGATGACATGTATTTATGGGAAACGCAGTTTATCACGGGAACGGCCTATAAAAAATTCGGGACGTTCGGGTTTTATGTCAAGAATTTTCTGAATTTTTTATCGGGAAGCAAGTATGTAAAGAAGGAGCTGGAGCTGAACGAGCAGCTTTCGGAGCTGGATGATTATTTTTCGCAAGGCGAATGGAGTTCGTCGCTGAAACCGTACGGCGGATCGGACGGATTGTATTGCGGGGCATACGAAGGGATGAATGTCGTGCTGGTGGTGATCGAATCGGGGGAGTGGTACGACATCAATGCACAGTATACGCCCACGCTTTACGCGCTGGCGTCGCAGGGGTATGCCATGACGGAGTATTATGCGCGGGACAAGACGAACCATTCGGAAACGATCTCGATATTGGGGAGTTATCCGTCGGCGTTGGATAACAGTATATTGCCTTCGATCAACAATCCGGACGGGTTACTGGGGCACCAATTTGCGTTTACGAGTGCAAATCTGTTGAAAAACGACGGGTATACGACCAATTATTTTCATGCGAACGATTCAAGTTTTTACGGGAGAGACCGTACGCATCAGAGCTTATACGGATTTGAAAATACGCATTTTCTGGACACGATGGACAGACTGGACGGGCATTATTCCAAGAGCGGATTTTATGATTTTGACAAAGACAGTGAGATGATCAGCCAGTATTTGAATGACTTTGCTTATACGGCGGAGGGCGACGATGCCTTTTTCACGATGATGCTGTCTTTGATCAGCCATGGCGACTATACGGATCTGGTATCGAAGGGCGATTATACGGCGGATCTGGATGCGGCAAAGAAGCAGGAACTTTCGGAGAAGTATCAGGTCAAGGGGTTGGAGAAATATTATGAAAAAATAACCTCTTATCCGGAAGCGGGGACATATGTTTCGGACAAATTTGCGATCAGTCTGGATGAGCGGGACGAAAATGGTGCGCTGACGGATCTTTATCTGGAATACAAGCGGCAGCAGGCGGGCGTGATGGATCTGGATGTGGGTTTGAACCGTCTGATCCATGATCTTCAGGAAAAGGGCGAGCTGGACAATACCGTATTTATAGCATACGCCGATCATTGTGCGTATTATCATAATATCCAGTATCCGCTGAAAGGCGTCGGGTCAGAAAAGTATTACTGGGATACAAGGTTGCACAACATTCCGTTTTTTATCTGGTCGGGCAAAATGGATCTGGACGTGAAAAACATATACCAGGGCGTAACGTATGAAAACACGTCCGAGAATTTCACGTCGGCGTACAGCGGAGATTTTTATTATGAGATCCGACATCGCGGAACTTCGGGAAAGCAGGGTCAGATCATCGAGAAGGAATGCAATTCGTTTGACATATTGCCGACAATCCTGTATCTGCTTGGGTATGAGTACAATACCAATCTTTACCAGGGATCGAGCGTATTTTTGGAAGGTACCGATGCTTTTATCAGCCGTGAATCGGGCATATTCATGAAAGGCATTTATTTCGATTCGGATATGATCTATTTGGCGGCGGAGAATCGGGACGGGAAGCTGGTTTCACAGGACGGGCAAACGATCCTGCAGGGAACGAATCTGTCGGTGCAGCAGAACGGGGAATTCAAAAATTATACCATGAACGAAGCGCTGCCCGCCGTTTATACGGACGAAAGCGGCACGTACATAATCATAGATACCGCCGCAGGCGAAGCATATCTGAGCGATTCGGTCAGGGAATTTTTGAACAAAGTCAACGTTTATTACGCCAAACAGGAAACGTTGGAAGAGATGTACCGCTGCAATTATTTTGCATATCGTGACATCAAAAATTACGTTCGGAAAGTATCCTCCTGAAAAATGCGCGAAGCTGTCTGTCGGGATCTGACCCCGCCGCGGAAAGAAAAATTCGGCGCATACGCAACGAACGGATTTCCGTAACAGAATTAAAATTCAATGCATCATCGTAAACGATTCAATGTATGAGCGTAAACGATCCGAAACGTCCGCAGGCGCAAAATTTGCGCCTGCGGACGTCTTTCTGTGCTGTATCTTCGGGAGAGATCGCATACAGCGCAAAGAGCCAAGTCGGATCGGTCAGAAAAAACGCCTCGGGTTAAAACCGATGGCGGCAGGGGCAGGACGGGTATCGCCGCAAACGACAGCGGTGATGTCAAGATATGGCGGGTTGTCATGAAACTTGAACTTTTGACAAAAAACGGATTTTTTAATAGACATAAATAATGATATTGTTGAATAAAAAAATAAAAGAAAAAATTGTATACAAACCGTTGACAAATAAAAAATTATAGGTAAAATAAAGAGACAATCAACGAGTGAGGGAGCCGTTATGAGTGTATTCCGATTCGGATGGCGGTATTGGAAGAAGCATGTACCGTGTGCGGTGTTTTGTCAGTTGATAGGGTTTATCGGGCTTACGATCGATATAATTCTGCCATTGATCGGTGCGATGTTTGTGGATTACATTCTTAATTTTCAGGGGATAACGAATGACGGGATGTTTGATTTTCTGTTGAAGTTCGGGGAACCTGAAAGCAAGGAATTATTCATTGTGCTTGCGTGTGTGTTCGGGGGGCTGGAGGTATTCCGTGAGGGAGTGATCTACTTGCGGAACGTGTTGTTCCAGTACAACGGGCTGGCGTATGAAAACGAACTTCGGGACTTATCGTACAAGAAGCTTGTAGAGCTGGACAGTTCCACCGTGGCGTCGTACAATACGGGGGATCTTTTGGCGACGTTGTCGTCGGATATCATTACGTTTAAGGAGATGTACTGCCGTGTTCTGTTATTGATAGGAGACGGCTTTTTTGTATTGATCGTGACATGTATCATACTGGCGATGAACAGTGCGTACATGCTGATATTGCCGGCGGTGATGGCGCCTGTGCTGTTGTTTGCGCTGATGAAATATATGCGTGCGGCGCGGCGGGTATCGACGCAGATCCGGAAGCGGAATGCGGAGATGAATCTGACGGTACAGGAAAATATTGACGCGGTTCGGCTGGTGCGATCTTTTGCCAACGAAGATCTGGAGGAGAACAAGTTTGACCGTGTGAACGAAGAATTTCGGAAGGCATATTGCGATCAGGTGGATGTATCGGCGAAATACGGGATGATTTTCAATACGATACGGCAATTTGCTTACATAACGACGATCGTGATCGGGACGCTGATGGTATTTTGGGGTAAATTCGGGATCGGGATCATGACGGCGAGCGTGACGTATGTACTGCGAATCATGGATTATCTGACGCAGATCAGCAATGCGAGTTACCAGTTGCAGTACAGCCTTGTTTCGGGCGGCCGTATCAAGGAATTTCTGGAACGCAAGACGAAGATACCCGAACCGGATAAACCGGATAAGATCAGGTCTGTGCCGAACATTGAAGTGAAGAATGTATCGGTGATGGAAGACGGGAAGATGCTTCTGAAAAACGTATCGCTGAGCATTCCGTTCGGGAAGAAGGTCGGGATCATGGGCGGCACGGGAAGCGGAAAGAGCGTGTTGCTCAAATCGCTTGTGCGAATATATGACGTGACGTCGGGTGATATTGAGATCAACGGAGAAGATATACGCAATTTTGAACTGGATGATCTTCGCAATGAATTTGCGTATGTATTTCAGGATGTGTTTTTGTTTTCGAACACGATCGACGCGAACATAGCGTTCTACGCGCCGCACATCGATAAAGAGACGGTGATGCGGGTCGCGGAGCAGGCGCAGGCGGGGCGGTTTATCCGTTCGCTGCCGCAGGGGTTTGAAACGATCGTCGGGGAGAAAGGACTGGGGCTTTCGGGCGGTCAGAAACAGAGGATCTCGATCGCGAGAGCATTGCTGAAGAATGCGCCCGTACTGGTGTTGGATGACGCGTCGAGTGCTCTGGATGCGACGACGGAGCGAAAATTGATGCGGACGATCAAGGAGAACTATCCTGACCGTACGATTTTGATTGCGGCGCACAGGGTATCGAGCGTAGCGGACTGTGACGAGATCCTGTATATGCAGGACGGGGAGATCATAGAGCGCGGAACGTTTGACGAACTGGTGAAGAAGAACGGGCGATTTGCGGAAATTTACAAAATGCAATCGATGGAAGAAGACAATTCCGATGCAGACATATCCGAGGCCGTGCTGAATGCGGTCGGGGAGGGCTGAGCGATGGCAGAGAGAAACACCTATTTTCAGGACGAAGTAGTCGAACAAGAGAAAATAGACATCAAGAATCTGCGGCGTCTGCTCCGTTATGCGCTGCCGCATAAAAAGCTGTTTATTTTTGTGATCGTGATCATGTTGCTGGCGGTTGTGTCGTCGATGATCACGCCGCTGCTTCTGAAATACATTGTGGATACGGTCATACCCGAATACAGTGTGTACAGAACATACAGTAAATTTTTCCTTGCGATCGGCGGATTTATATTGTGCGGATTTGCGGATATTATCATCACGTATTTTCAGCAAAAGAGTCTGGGACGTGTCGGGCACGGGATCATAGCGGACATACGGAAAGACATATTTTACAAATTGCAGACGTTGCCGTTCGATTATTTTGACAATCGACCGTCGGGGAAGATCGTAGTCCGGGTGACCAGTTACATAACGGAGCTTTCGGAATTTTTCACGAACTATCTGACGAATTTTGTTTTGAACATTGTCAAGATCGTTGTGGTTACGGTGTTCATGCTGGTTTTGAGTCCGATCCTGACACTTGTTATTTATGCGGCGATCATACCGCTGACGGTGGGAGTGTTTCTGATCCGCAAGGCGATCCGTAAGCTGTTCCGCCGCAACCGGGCGAAAGATTCCAATCGTACGGCTTTCATACTGGAATCGATCATGGGAGAAAAGATCATTCAGAATTATAACCGTACGGTTTTTAACGAACAGGTATACCATGATTTGCAGAAAGACTGTGCCGACACGTGGAAAAAGATCGTGGCGAGGAATGAGCTGAACTCCCCGGTCGTCGGTATTTTCTGGAATTTCGGAACATTGCTTTTGTATGCGGTCGCATTTATTCTGATGCAGCAGGGCGTAATGGGTGTTACGACGGGCGTTGTGCTGGCGTTTTTGAATTATATGGGATTGTTTTCGACGCCTCTGACGCAGCTTTCGGCGATCATACAGAATCTGGCGCAGGTTTCGGCGAACCTGGAGCGGATTTTTGAAACGATCGACGCGCCCGTGAGCATTGCGGACAGTGAAGACAGCGTGGATCTGGACAAAGTGCGCGGCCAGATCGATTTTGATAACGTGACCTTTTGTTATGATGAAGGCGTGAATATTCTGGAGCATTTTGATCTGCACGTCAAACCCGGGGAACGGATCGCGCTGGTGGGGCCTACGGGAGCGGGCAAGACGACCGTGATCAATCTCCTGACCCGTTTTTATGACGTAAAGGAAGGGAGCGTGCGCATAGACGGAGAGGATGTGCGCAAAATACGATTAAAATCGTTGCGCAGCAAGGTGGGCGTGCTGATGCAGGATCCGTTCATATTTAAGGGGACGGTCATGGAAAATATACGTTACGGCAAGCCTGACGCGACGGATGAAGAGTGCATTGCGGCGGCGAAAGCGATTTTTGCGGACGCATGCATAGAGCGTTTGCCGAACGGGTACAACGAGATGTTGCAGGAGCGCGGCGAAGGGTTGTCGGCGGGCGAGAAACAGTTGATCAGTTTTGCGCGCATCATTGTGAAAAATCCGTCCGTGGTGATCCTCGACGAAGCGACGAGTTCGATTTCTTCGGATACGGAAAAGCTGATCCAGCAGGCGCTGGAGATCATTCTCAAGGGCAGGACTTCGTTTATAGTAGCGCACAGGCTTTCCACGATTCGGAATGCGGACCGCATACTTTTCATAGCAAACAAAGGAATTGCGGAAGAAGGCAGCCACGAACAGTTGCTAAAAGCGCACGGTTTGTATTATAATCTTTATAAGAGTCTGAATCAGTAAAGGAGAAGAGGAGTATGCCGCATATATCGGTAAAGATGCTGGAAGGCAGAACGGAAGAGCAGAAAAAGAAACTTTCGCAAGCGCTTGTCAAAACGCTGACGAAAGAGCTGGGTTGTTCGGAGCATTATGTCACCTGTACGATCGAAGATTTCAATGCGAAAGAGTGGCAGGACGTGTTTAAAGAAGAGATCACGGACAAACCGGGAAAAGTTTATAAAAAAGCGGAATATGATCCGAAAGATCTGTTGTAAACGAAAAGGCAGGTAAAAAGAGATGGCAGAAAATTGTACGCACGATTGCGGAAGCTGTTCGCAGGAATGTTCGGAGCGCGATTTCAGAAAGGCTCCGCACGAATTGAGCAAGATCAAAAAGGTGATCGGAGTTGTGAGCGGGAAGGGCGGCGTAGGAAAATCGCTGACCACATCGCTGTTGGCCGTGACGGCAGGGCGGAACGGATTCAGGACTGCGATCATGGACGCGGATATTACGGGGCCTTCGATCCCGAAAATGTTCGGGATCAAGGAAAAGGCGACGGGAAGCGATATGGGAATTTTCCCCGTGATCAGCAAGACGGGGGTGGAAATCATGTCCATGAACGTTTTGCTGGAAGACGATACGGATCCTGTGATCTGGCGCGGGCCGGTGATTGCGGGAACGGTATTGCAGTTCTGGACGGATGTGATCTGGAACGACGTGGATTATATGTTTGTGGATATGCCTCCGGGAACGGGGGATGTGCCGCTGAGCATTTATCAGTCGATCCCTCTGGACGGGATCATTCTCGTTACGACGCCGCAGGATCTGGTGTCGATGATCGTCAAAAAAGCGGCGAACATGGCGCAGAAAATGAATATTCCGATTCTCGGCATCGTGGAAAACATGAGCTATGTCAAGTGTCCCGATTGCGGAAAGAAGATCGACGTTTTCGGCGAGAGCCATGTGGAGGAGCTGGCGAAGGAATACGGGGTAAAGAGTATTGCCCGCATCCCGTTCGATCCTGCGCTGACGCGCTGTGCGGACAGCGGTTTGATCGAGCTTTTCGAGGGCGATTATCTGGACGGCCTTTTCAAGAGCATCGAATAATACATCGAATATGTATTTAAGGCACCAAAAAAGACGTGGCATAGAAAAGCCGCAAAGCGAAAAGCTTTGCGGCTTTTGAGCATTTTCGGGCAGATGCAGATGTACAGACAGTAAAAAGGTTGTTTTGCTTATCTTATAAAAGTCGCGGCGGCTTGCAATGCAAATTTGCAAGCCGCCGCGTTTTCCGATAAGAGCGATGCCGACGGGCGAGAATGGATTCTGAATTTATCAACTTCCGCTGTCCTGACTTTTATGACCGACGAGAAATCCGATGCTGGAGGACAGCATGTCGCGCAGTTGTGTGAGGGGAGCGATCATGGCGTCGGTGACGGAGGAAGTATTGCGCAGGATGAGAAGAATGATCAGGGAAATCAGTCCGACGGAAGCGACGATCACAGTCTGGAACGTATGGTTGGCGGGGGCGGAAACGGTGCGTAAGGCGGTATTGGCGGAGAGCGTTTTGTCTGCGGACAGGTCGGAAAATCCGATTTTGTTTCGCACGGAAGACGGGGCGGCGGGGTCGGTTTGCATTGCATTCTGCGAGATCGCCGGGATGGTGCTGCCGCGCGGTAAGGTATCGGAAAATCTTCCGCTGAGGAAATAACCGAACACAGCGGACGCAAAAGTGCGGATAATGACGTCGACGGAATTGGTGAGCGCAGAACTTTCTGTCTCGGTAAAGAGACCGTAAGCGATTTGCACAAGAAACAGAAAGAGAAAAAGGAGCAGGAATTTATCGACGAGGGAAATACGGGAAAAAGCAGTTTTGATTTTTTGCAGTTTTTTCATGGCTGACCTCAGTGCCGATTCTTGGTATACGGTACGAAATCATTGTATGCAATCAAAGATCGGCGCGTGTATCCCGCCCGATAAATTATACTAAAAAAGCCCGACCGAACTACAAAATTCGGTCGGGCGATGTCTGGTACTCCCGCTGGGAATCGAACCCGGAACGGCCCCTTAGGAGGGGGCTGTTATATCCATTTAACTACGGAAGTATTGGATACGATATAGTTTACTATAAAATCGGACAAAAAGCAAATATTTTTACGGAAAGTATGAACAATTTGGTAAAAAATTTATAGCGGGTAAAACAGCGGAGAAAAAAGGGGATCGAAGGAAAAGATGGTCGTAAAATGGGGAGGGAGAAGTGATAAAAAAATTAAAAGAAAGGTACAAAATCTTTAAACCAAAAAATTGCTTTTTGGATAAAAATACGTTATAATATTATATGGTTAGAATTGGAATACTTATCTGGGAGGTATTATGGATAAAATCAAATTGCTCCAATCGAGACGGAACGAAGTGCTTGCCGCAGGGAATGCAGTTCGGAAGGCGATTGCAGGGCTTGTTGATGAGGACAGTTTTGTAGAACTTGCCGGTTTCAGCTTTTCCAAGAATGATTTTTACGGAGAAGAAGCGGCCGGAGAAGGAGTTGTCACGGGTTTTGCGACGGTGGAAGGGAATCCGGTATACGTAGCGGCTCAGAATTTTGATGTATTGTCCGGTGGTGTCAGCGAGAGAAATTGTGAAAAAATTCTCAAATGCCTTGACCTTGCGGAAAAGAATTCCACGCCGGTCGTATACATTCTGAACAGCCTCGGCGTACAGATCGGTGAAGGCGTTACGGTATTGGAAGGAATTGCGAAACTTTTGAGCAAAGCTGCCAAACTGCACGGAGTGGTGCCGCAGTTTGCGGTGGTAAACGGAGAAGTGTACGGTCAGAGCGCATTGCTTGCGGCGTGTGCGGATTTCACGTTTTTCCTGAAAAACGGAGTGCTTGCGGCGGACAGTCCGCTGGTGATTTCCGCAAAGAGCGGGAAAAACCTGGCGAAAGAAGCGGTAGGCGGAGCGAAAGCGCTCGACAAGACGAATCTTGTTTCGTTTGAAGCGGACAGCATGGCGCAGGTACGGGAAACGATCGCAAAAATCATGGACGTCTTGCCGGATTTCAGTTCTGTGGTCGTAGAAAACGGAGCGGACCTGAACGCGGCATTTCCTGCGCTCAATCAAAAATGCAGTGCTGACGCGCTGATTGCGGCGGTATTTGACAAAGATACGTTTGTGGAAGTCGGCAAGAATTGTTCCGGGGAGGTACGTTGCGTACTGGGACGTGTAGGCGGCATTTCGGTTGCTGCGATCGTAACGGGCGGCGAAGAGCCTGTCAGTTTGAACGAAAACAACGTGGCGAAGATCACGGCGTTTACGGAATTTGCGGCATATTACAATCTGCCGTTCGTAAGTTTCGTGAATGCGCAGGGGATCCGTGCGGATCTGGAAACGCAGAACAGTCTTGTCATGAAAAATATATTCAAGCTGTTTGAGACGTATGATCTTCTGGACAATGCAAAGATCAGCGTGGTTTACGGCAGTGCCATCGGGCTGGGCTATACGCTGCTGGCGGCGAAGTCGGCAGGGTTTGATTACAGTTATGCGTTTGCCGATGCAAAGATAGCGCTTTTTGACGGTGAGAAGGGAGCGGAGATCGAGTTTTCGGGAGAGAAGAAAGCGGACAAAGCGAAACTTGCGGCGAAGTATTCGGAAGAAAATTCGGACCCTGTCAATGCGGCGAAGAACGGATACATTGACAATATCATTGAACCGCAGTATGTAAAGCAATATCTTGTGGCGTCGCTGCAGATGCTTTTAAAGTGAGGCGTATATGACAGCGTTATTGATGCCATTGATGAATTTATTGGCGGAGCGTCCTCAGGTTTCGGATGACGGATTTCCGATCACATGGCTGAACATCGGCGAGGCGTTGGTGTATGCTTTGTTGGGTTTTGCGGTAACGTTTCTGGGGATCATCATTCTGATCTTTTTTGTGTGGGCGTACGGTAAGATCATAAAGTCGGTACGTCAGGGCGTGGGAAAGAAAGCCAAAGGGAAGGCGGAAGAAAGCGGGGCGCAGGCCGTCGTTACTGAAGGGGCGGACGGAGAAATTCCCGTGGAAGTACGTCTTGCGATCGTTGCGGCGATTGCGGCATATTATGAAGGCGAAAGCAGTAAATGTGAATTCAAAGTAAAGAGAATCAAGAGATTATAAGGAGAAAACAAAAATGCGTAAATTTGTCGTTACTATTGATGGTAAAAGTTATGAAGTCGGCGTAGAAGAGATCGGCGCAGACGAGACGGTCGTAAACACGGTTGCGGCGGCACCAGTGGCGGCACCGGCGGCGAAAGTTGCGGCAGCGCCCGCGGCGGTAACGGGCGAGAAAGTTGTTTCTCCTTTCCCGGGGCTGATCAAAAAATTCCTTGTAAAAGAAGGGGATACGGTAAAGAAAGACCAAGCGATCCTTGTGTTGGAAGCCATGAAGATGGACAATGACATTACGGCGCCTTGCGACGGAAAAGTTTCCTTTAAGACGGCAGTCGGGAACAACGTTGAAACGAATGCTTTGCTTGCCGTGATCGGCTGATACAGGTGGTGCAAATGCAGGCGAATTTACTTGTAAATATCGGCGAGATGTTTCAAAACTTATGGGAATCATCGGGGCTTTTCCAGAGCGATTGGCAGAACTATGTCATGATCGCAGTTTCCTTTGTTTTGATGTATCTTGCAATTGTAAAGAAGTTTGAACCGCTTCTGTTGCTGCCGATTGCATTCGGTATGTTTCTGATCAACATACCGGGAGCGAGGGAGGTACTCTGGATCAGCAACGAAGGGACGGACAGTGAAAGCTGGGGACTGTTGCGGTATCTGTACATCGGTGTGGATAAAGTGATTTATCCGCCGCTGATCTTTTTGGGGATCGGGGCGATGACGGATTTCGGGCCGCTGATCGCGAACCCGAAGAGTATGCTGATCGGAGCGGCAGCGCAGCTGGGCGTATTTTTGACGTTTATCGGAGCGATTTTGCTGGGATTTGATGCTGCGGCAGCGGCGTCCATCGGTATTATCGGCGGTGCGGACGGTCCTACGGCAATCTATCTGACGCAGGCGCTTTCGAAGTTCACGAACGAAGATCTTTTGTCGACGATCGCGATTGCGGCATATTCATATATGGCGCTGATCCCGATCATCCAAAAGCCGATCATGAAACTTTGCACGACCAAGAAAGAGCGCGCGATCAAGATGAAACAGCTCAGAGAAGTGACGAAGATCGAAAAGATCATTTTCCCGATCCTTGTTACGTTGGTTGTGGGGTTGCTTTTGCCGGATGCGATTCCTCTCTTGGGAATGCTGATGCTCGGCAACCTGATGAAAGAGAGCGGCGTGGTGGACAGATTGTCCTCACAGGCGCAGAACGGATTGATGAATACGATCACGATCTTTTTGGGTGTTTCGGTCGGGTGCAAGGCGTTGGGAACGACGTTCCTGCAGTTGCAGACGTTGTACATTATTCTGTTGGGCTTGGTTGCGTTCTGTTTCGGAACGGTCGGCGGATTGCTGATGGCGAAGCTGATGAACAAACTCAGCGGCGGAAAGATCAATCCTCTGATCGGTTCGGCGGGTGTTTCGGCGGTGCCGATGGCGGCGCGTATATCGGAAGATGTCGGGCGCGAGAGCGATCCGAGCAACCACTTGCTGATGCATGCAATGGGGCCGAACGTAGCGGGCGTGATCGGGTCTGCCGTAGCGGCAGGATTTTTGCTGGCTTGTTTCGGCGGCTGATAAGCGGAGTATGGAATGCGGATCCGTGTTCGGGTCCGCGGTGAACGATTTAATTTTGGAGAAAAGCGATGGCAAATAAAGCGAACAAAAAGGTATTGATTACCGATACGATATTGCGTGATGCGCACCAATCGCAAGCGGCGACGCGTATGCGTTTGGATGAAATGCTTCCGGTCTTGGAGCAGTTGGATGATATCGGATATTATTCCCTGGAGGCGTGGGGCGGAGCAACTTTTGATTCATGTCTGCGTTTTCTGAACGAGGATCCGTGGGAAAGACTGCGCACGTTGCGTAAACATTTGAAAAAGACGCCGATCCAGATGCTTCTGCGCGGGCAGAACCTTTTGGGGTACCGTCATTATTCGGATGACGTTGTGGAGAAGTTCGTGGCGAAATCGATCGAAAACGGCGTGAAGGTCGTTCGTGTGTTTGATGCGTTGAACGATCCGCGCAACCTGGAAACGTCGATGAAGGCGATCAAAAAATACGGCGGTATCTGTGAAGCGGCGATCAGTTACACGACAAGCCCTGTGCATACGACGGCATACTTTGTGAAACTTGCAAAACAGCTGGAGAGCATGGGCGCGGATAATATCTGTATCAAGGATATGGCGAACCTCTTGCTGCCGTACACGGCATACGACCTCGTATCGCAGTTAAAGAAAGAGTTAAAGCCGGAAACGAAAGTGCACCTGCACACGCACAACACGGCGGGTACGGGCGACATGGTAAACCTGAAAGCGATCGAAGCAGGGGCCGACATTGTCGATACGGCATTGTCTCCGCTCGGCAACGGCACGAGCCAGCCTGCAACCGAACCGTTGGTTGCAACGCTTGCGGGGACGCCTTACGACACGGGAATCGACATTCAGAAACTTCTTCCGATCGTCGAGCATTTCAAAGGTGTGGCGGAACGCCTGAAAAAGGACGGATTCCTGTCGCCGAAAGTATTGTCGATCGATATCAATGCGCTGATTTACCAGGTTCCGGGCGGAATGCTTTCTAACCTTATTTCGCAGCTGAAACAGCAGAACAAATCGGATAAACTCGGTGAAGTATTGGCAGAAGTTCCGAACGTACGAAAAGATTGCGGATATCCTCCGTTGGTTACGCCTTCGTCGCAGATCGTCGGAACGCAGGCGGTTCTGAACGTGCTTGCGGGCGAGCGCTATAAGATGGTAACGAAGGAGTTCAAGGGATTGCTGCGCGGCGAATACGGCAAACTTCCCGCTGAGCCGAATCCGGAAGTGTTGAAAAAATGTATCGGCGACGAAAAGCGCATTACCTATCGTCCTGCCGATGATCTGAAGCCGGAATACGACCAGTTCAAGGCAGAAATCGCTGAGTACATGGAACAGGAAGAAGATGTCCTTTCCTATGCGGTATTCGGGCAGGTTGCACTCAATTACTTCAAGTGGCGCAAAGCGGCGAAAGAGGGCGTTGATAAAAACCTGGCGGACAATGCCAATAAAGTCTATCCCGTATAAAAAAGAGAATTAAATTTATCAGCGAAAGCCGCAATGCGGCTTTCGCTGCTCTTTGTTATAACGGATTCACATTGATCATAAAGATTAAATCGCATAAACTGAAGGAAAGCGGCGTTGCGGGATTGGAAATGGTGAAAAAGTTGTTTGAATGCACAGCGGCGCGTGGTTATAGAGTATTTATGAAGAAAGAATCGGATGACCCGGAGACGGAAAAAGGAAAATGAAAAAGGTAGCGGTGATCGGAGCCGGGGCGTCCGGATTGATGGCGGCGTATGCGGCGGCGCAAAAAGGAAATGAAGTAACGGTTTTTGAGAAAAATGAGAAAGCCGGGAAAAAAATTTATATAACGGGCAAGGGACGGTGCAACGTTACCAACGACACAACTTCGGAAGGATTTTTGGAGAACGTGGTGCGGAATCGAAAATTTCTGACGGGTTGCGCCTACACGTTTCCTCCGGAACGGATGATGCGCTTTTTGGAAGAAGGCGGCCTGTCCTTAAAAGTGGAGAGGGGGAATCGGGTATTCCCTGCGTCGGATAAAGCGAGTGACGTAACAAAATGTCTGGAGCGGTATTGTCGGGAAAGCGGTGTCCGTTTTTATTTTCAGGAGAACGTTGTGCGTCTTGTCAAGTTATCGGACGGTACGTTTGAAGTTACGACGGAAAAGGGAAAATATCTCTTTGATCGTGTTGTTGTGAGCACGGGCGGCATTTCTTATCCTGCAACGGGGAGTACGGGGGACGGTTACAAATTTGCGGAGAGTTTCGGTTTGAAAGTAATAAAGCCTCGTTCCGCGCTGTGCGGGATCGTGTGTGATATGGCTGCGATGTCGCATTTGCAAGGACTGACGTTGAAAAATGTCCGTGTCAGTGCGAGCTTACAGGGAAAGGAAACAGGCTCATTTTTCGGAGAAATGCTCTTCACGCATTTCGGAGTATCCGGGCCGATCGTACTGTCGCTTTCCAGTTTGCTCAACGACGTGCAGGATTTTTCAAAAGTGCGTTTAAAGATCGATCTGAAACCTGCTTTGGACGAGGATACGCTGGATAAACGGCTCCTGCGCGACTTTGAAAAATATAAAAACAAACAGATGCAGAACGCATTGGATGAATTGCTTCCCAAAAGCCTTGTAAAGCCCGTATTGGCGCAAGCGAAGATAAGGGAAGATCTTGCGGTAAATTCTTTGACAAAAGAAAGCCGCCGTTCGTTGCTGCATACGTTAAAAGCGTTTGAGCTCAGGCCGATCGGGTTAAGACCTGTCGAAGAGGGAATCGTCACGGCAGGCGGCGTTGACGTCCGTCAGATCGATCCGAAGACGATGCAGAGCAAAACGGTCGAAGGTCTGTATTTTTGCGGAGAGGTTCTGGACGTGGATGCGTTTACCGGCGGATTCAATTTACAGATCGCGTTTTCCACCGGGTTTGTTGCAGGAAACAGTATTAACTGATATAATTTTTACTGTTGCATAGTATTATGTCAGGTATAAACAGCCATAAATAAGGAGAAAGAAGATGAAAGCGATTCGCGGCGCTACGACTGTGGCGGCGGACACCCCGGAAGAAATACGCGGTGCCGTCAAAGAACTTTTGGAAGAGATCGTAAAGAGAAACGGCTTGCAGAAAGAGGATATTTTGTGCATACTTTTTTCGAACACGTCGGACATTCATTCCCTGTACCCGGCAAAGGCGGCGCGGGAGGCGGGATTTACGCATGCAGCGCTCTATTCTTCTTTAGAGCCTGAAATCGACGGCGCCTTGCCGCTTTGTCTGCGGGTGCTTCTTTTCGCGGAATGCGCAAAAGCGGAGCACGTGTACTTACGAGGCGCGGCCAATCTTCGCAAGGATCTGAAAAAGTTTTCCATTGCGCTGGACGGGCCGTCGGGCAGCGGGAAAAGTACAGTTGCAAGGCTTCTGGCGGCTTCTTATAATATATTGTATTTGGATACGGGGGCGATGTACCGTGCCTGTGCGCTCAAAGCGGTCAAAGAAAAGCTTACAAATATAACCGAAGAAGCGGTGAAACCCTTGATGGACGGACTTGATTTGAAGATCGAATACAGGGACGGAACACAGCATACGATATTGGACGGTGAAGACGTGTCGGAAGCGATCCGCCGCCCGGAGGTGTCGATGGCGGCGTCGAATATTTCGGCGTTGCGCTGCGTGCGTGAAAAAATGGTTGAAATGCAGAGGCGGATCGCAAAGGAGCAGTCCTGTGTCCTGGACGGGAGGGACATCGGAACGCACGTGCTTCCGGATGCGGAATTCAAATTTTATGTGACTGCGACAAGTGCGGTGCGTGCAAAGCGCCGTTATGACGAATTGAAGGCGAAGGGATATTCCGTAGACCTGAGCGGGTTGCAGAAGGAGATCGAAGAGCGGGACAGAAATGATTCCACGCGTGAATTTTCTCCGCTGCGCAAGGCGGAAGATGCGGTGCTTGTCGATACGTCGGAAATGACGATCGAAGAAGTATTGGCATTTATCCGGAAAAAGATACAGGAAAAGGTTTAAGATGCTGACGTATGGATTTTTGAAAAAAGTGGTGAACGGATTTGTGCAGATCGTTTATCCTTATAAACTGATCGGAAAGGAGAAGGTAAAGGACGGAGCCTGCGTATTGGTGGGCAATCATTACCGGATTTGGGATATCGTGCATATGGCGTGTACGACGAAAGAGAAAGTACATTTCATCACAAAAAAAGAACTTTATAAAAGCAAGTTTTTGGCGCATTTGTGTGATATCGTAGAGGCGATCCCCGTTTCGCGGGACGGGCAGGACGCGAAGGCGATCATGACGGCGCTTCGTTATTTAAAAAAAGGCGAAAAGATTTCGATGTTTCCCGAAGGCACGCGCAATAAAACGAAGGATATGGAGCTGTTGCCGCTCAAAGGCGGGGCGGCGCTGTTTGCGATCAAAGCGAAAGTTCCAGTGTATCCCGTGATGTGCCTGCGAAAGACGCGGCTTTTTATCCGCACGAAGATCGTGGTCGGGGACCCGATCGATTTTTCGGATTTTTACGACATCAAGATGACTGCGGAAGATTATGAAAAGGCGGAAGAGCGCATCCGTGAGCGGATGTTGGCGACGAAGCACGATTATCTTGCCAAGATCGAAGCGGAGAAGCAGGCAAAGAAAAAACGCGGGAAGGAACGCAATAAAAAATGAAGATAACGGTTGCAAAGAGCAGCGGGTTTTGCAGCGGAGTACGGCACGCGGTGGATACGGCGATGTCGATCGATGCGGAAAATACCTATCTTTTGGGCGAGCTGATCCATAATCCGAGCGTAACGCAGGCGGTGGCATCGCGCGGGATCAAAACGGTGGAAAGCGCGGAAGAAGTGCCGAGCGGGGCGACGCTGATTTTGCGGTCGCACGGTGTCGGAAAGAGCGTATATGCGGAATGTGAGAGGAAAGGGATCCGTGTAGTCGATTGCACCTGTCCTTTTGTGCGAAAGACGCAGAAGATTGCGGAGAGAGAATCGGGAAAGGGCAGGACGGTAGTCGTAGTCGGGGAAAAAAAGCATCCGGAAGTGATCGGGATCTGCGGTTGGTGCGAAGGCGGCGCGGCGGTTGTCGAGCGCGGCGATGCGGAAGAGATTTTGCCTCTGAAAGAGAAAAATCTTTCCGTTGTGGCGCAAACGACCTGTTCGGAGGAAAAATTTGCAAAAATTATTAAAAATATTGAAAACATTTGCGAAAAAACAGTTGAGATTTTCAAAACAATTTGTTATACTACTAAAGAGCGTCAGAGAGAGGCAGAGGAATTGTCGCAAAAGAGCGATGCAATGCTCGTGATCGGCGGTATGAACAGCAGCAATACGAACAAGCTGTATGAAATCTGTAAAAGCCGTTGTGCGAACGTATTCCGAATTTCCGATCCCGATAGCTTCGAATATCAAAAAATAAAAAATTTTAAAAATGTAGGCATTGTGTCCGGAGCATCGACTCCGCACACGCAAACGCAGGAGGTTCTTTTTAAGATGGATAACAACACGGAAGTAAAGGCAACGAACGAAGTCGAAACCAGTATGGCAGATGTCGTTGCGCAGATGGACAACGGGCAGTCAAAATTGAAGAAAGGTCAGCTGGTGAGCGCGATCATATCTTCGGCGTCAGATGAGGGCGTGGCTGTGTTGTTGCCGAATTTTAAAAAGGAAATCTTGCTTGAAAAAGACGAGATCGAATGCGACGAATACAAACCGGAAGATTTTGCGGCGAAAGTGGGGGACGAGATCGAAGTGATGGTCGTATCTCCTGCAAACCCTGTGAAACTTTCTCAGAAGATCATCAAGCAGATGAAGGAAGAGGAAGGCAAGATCGAAGCGATCGCCAACGGCGAAGAATTCGATGTAACCTGCACAGGTTTCAATAAGGGCGGCCTGACTGCGTCTATGGGAACGTATTCGGTGTTCGTACCTGCGAAAGAAATTCGCATGGGATATGTGAAGGAGCTGGATAAATACGTAGGCAAGAAACTGCGTCTGAAGGCTCTGGAGATCAAGAAATCCGATCGTAAGAAGGAGATCATTGCATCGCAGCGCGTGATCCTCGAAGAGGAAAGAGCGGCGCGTGATGCGGCGAAGGCTGAGAAGGAAGCGGAATTCTTTGCAAACACGCATGTGGGCGATGTTGTGGAAGGAAAAGTAGAGCGCGTAACGAATTTCGGTGCGTTCGTATCCGTCAACGGATTTGACTGCCTTGCGCACATTTCTGATCTGTCCTGGTCGGGAGCGAAGAATGTTACCGATGTTTTGGAGATCGGCAAGAAATATCAGTTCAAGGTATTGAAAGTAGACGAAGAGAACAAGAAAGTTTCCATCGGCTATAAACAGCTCCAGCCCCAGCCTTGGGATCTGGTTGCTGAAAAGTATGCGGAAGGCGATGTCGTGCACGGCAAAGTTGTCCGTATCGTACCGTTCGGCGCATTTGTGGAAGTGGAGAACGGAGTGGACGGGTTGGTTCACGTATCTCAGATCTCGCATGAATGGCTGGAGAATCCGACATCTGTACTGACGATCGGGGAAGAGATCGATGCGAAGATCCTCGTACTGGATCCTGCAAACAAGAAGATGACTCTTTCCATCAAAGCGCTTCTTCCCGAACCGGAAGTAACGAAAGTTCGTACGCGCCGTGAAAATACGAACAACGGTGAAGACAAGGGTGAACGCAAACCCAGAAGAGCGCGTCAGCCGCGTGAAAACAGAGAGGATGACGAGTTCAGGGAATGGACGGAAGGCGGAATCGGCGGTGCGTCCATTGCGGAGATGCTGGAAAACCAGAACAAAAATAACGACTGATAAAAATTCAAACCCCGCCGCTGAGCGGGGTTTTTGATTATAGGGAGGTGTTAATATGGCTAAACAAGGGAATATTCGCATTTCGAGCGAAAACATGATGCCTATTATCAAAAAATGGTTGTATTCGGACAAGGATATTTTTCTGCGTGAAATCGTAGCGAACGGTGTGGATGCGATCACGAAGTTTAAGAAACTTGTCGGGATGGGGGAAGCGCAGGAAGACGGCGCCGAGTATTGCATCAAGATCGGGATCGACAAGGATGCAAAAACGCTGACGGTTGAAGACAACGGACTCGGCATGACCGAAGAGGAAGTGGAAAAATATATAACGCAGATCGCTTTTTCGGGTGCGGCGGATTTTCTTTCCAAGTATGAAAAAGCGGGCGGAGAAGGGATCATCGGGCATTTCGGCCTGGGGTTCTATTCGGCGTATATGGTTTCCGATGATATTGAGATCTTCACGAAATCGTATAAGGCGGACGCAAAGGCGGTTCGTTGGGAATCGGACGGGGAGAACACGTACACGATCGAAGAATGCGACAAACAGGATCGCGGCACGAAGATCGTCATGCACATTGCGGATGAAGAAAAAGAATTTCTTGATGAAGGAAGGATCCGTTCACTAGTCGAGAAATATTGTGCGTTCATGCCGTATAATATTTATCTGAATTATCAGGGAAAGGACGATAAACCGCTCAACGATACGCAGCCTTTGTATTTGAAGAATCCGAAAGATTGCACGGAGGACGAATACAAAGATTTTTATCGCAAGACATTCCACGACTATCATGATCCGCTGTTCTGGATCCATCTGAATATGGATTATCCTTTCCGCCTGAAAGGTATTTTGTATTTCCCGAAGGTCAAGAGCAAGGTCGAGCTGGAGCGCGGCAAAGTAAAGCTGTATTGCAATCAGGTATTTATTGCGGATAACATCAAGGAAGTGATCCCTGAATATCTGTTGCTTCTCAACGGCGTGATTGATTGCCCGGACATTCCTTTGAACGTATCGAGAAGTTTTCTGCAGAACGACCGTCAGGTTCAGAAAATTTCCAAGCATATTACGAAGAAGGTTGCGGACAAGCTGACGGGCTTGTTCAAGACCGATCGTGAAAAGTTCTGCAATTGCTGGAATGATATTTCCGTGTTTATCAAGCTTGGCTGCATCAAGGACGAAGATTTTTATTCCAAAGTCAAGGACATCATCGTTTATAAGGATCTGAACGGTGAGTATAAGACGCTGGAGGAGTTTGTCGGCAAAGCGAAAGAGGCGGACAAGCCGGAAGACAAAGCGGAAGGAAATGCTGCAGAGGAAAAAGCGGAAGAAAAGAAAGAGGAACCGAAGGAAGCGGCAACGATTTACTATGTATCGGATGAAGCGGGGCAAGCACAGTATATCTCTATGTTTAAAAATGCGGGCTTGAACGCGATCGTCTGCGATACGTTTATCGATCCGCACTTTGTGAGTTACCTTGAATACAAGGAAACAGGCAAATACAAATTCCTGCGGATCGATGCTGATATTGACGGCGCACTGAAAGAGGGAGAGAGCAATGCGGAAGACAACAAATCGCTTGTGGAAGCCTTCAAAGCGGCTCTTAAAAACACGACGATAGCGGTAAAAGCGGAGAAATTCAAGAGTGCAGACATTCCTGCGGTGATCAACGTGTCGGAGTTTTCGCGCCGTTTCGGTGAGATGAATGCATTTTACGGGCTTGCCGGCGCGGATGCGGACAGGGATATGACGATCGTGATCAACACGGCGAACCCTGCGGTGCAGGCGTTTACAGGTTTGGATGCAGACAAGCAGAAGTTTGTGGCAAACCAGATCTATTATATGGCAATGCTTTCTTATAAAAAACTTTCGTCGGATGAAATGAAAGATTTTACGGCGAACAATATGGAACTTTTGAATAAATATATCGGCTGATCGGCACGGGATAGGTCGGTTGCCGAGAAAAGCAGTGAACCGAAAGCCGCCGCGCAAAATTTGCGCGGCGGCTTTTTTTGTATCGTGAATATGAATCAGTCGGAATAGAACTCTGCATTTTGCGGACAGAACGAGAGAATTTGGCGGGAATCAAAAAGGCTTCCGTCGGCGGAAGAAGAAAGGTAGTCATGAGGGGCATATAAAAAGCGGCGGATGCGGGAATGATCCTGCTGATTTGTAAAACTCATGGTGATGAGAAACACGGCCGCCAGGCAGACTGCGATCAAAGCGATCAGAATAATTTTTCGGAACATACCCGAAGTTTGTGCATTGCGAAATTTTTTATGCGGAGAAAACGCACTTCAGCGCATTCTTGCGTCCGTGCGACAGGAGTAAGACTGCCTGGTTTGTAAGAGTGACTCCAACTTTTCAAAAGAAAGGTATTTTCCGTTTTGTTTTATGATGCGCCATGTGCCGTATTCGTCCTCGTATTTTTTAAAGAAAAGAAGCTCGGCATTTCCGTAGCGGGAGGTTCTTCTGTCATCTGACATGAAGACGATGCCAATCGGCCTTTTTGTTTGGTCATATGCGGCAAAACCATTTTTTTTGTTGCGCGTAACATTAGATTTGTGCCAAAGCAGGGTATCGGTGAGAACGTCGTAGTTCAGTATTTCGCGCGTAATCGTAAACTCCAACTCACTGTCATAAATTCCTTTCATGATACTCTTTCACCTTATAAAATTATTTCCGCGAAAGATCTCCGTACTTTACGCATTTTATAAAGGGAAAACTACTTTGCAAAATGCGTAGGACCGAACGAAGCAGGCGCGGGATCAACCGTTTATGTAAATATTTTTAGGCTATCGTATTTTTGTTGTAAAATATTATAGCATATATCAATGCGTTTTGCAATAAAAAATGTAAAAAAGAATCACATAAAGAGAGAAGAAAATATATAAAAAGCTTAGGGGGAAAAAGTAGACGAAAACGGCGGTATATTTATCGGCGTGATTCGGAAAAAAATGGTATCAGAATGCTTGCTTTTTTGATGAAAAGCGTCTATAATAACACACAGATTAAAACTTGAGTCGAAGGGTACGCCCGACGGCAAAAGGGAAGATACAAAACAAACCTTTTTAAAAAGGGAATTTTCATCCTCCTTTTTGCTTGGCGTGCAAAAGGGAGGTTTTTTTATGGCGGAAACGAGGTTGGCTGTAGTCAGTATCATCAACGAATCGATGAACAGTGCCGAAAAGATGAACGCATTGCTGTACGAATTCGGGGAGTATATTGTCGGCAGGATGGGAATTCCCTACAAATCGAAGAATGTGTTTGTTCATACGATTGTGATCGATGCACCGCAGGAGATCATCAATGCGTTGACGGGCAAACTCGGAATGATCGAAGGGATCTCGGCGAAAACTTTGTTTTCGAAGTATTGATCTTCCTGAAGCGCGCACAAGTTTGAAAATTTTGGTAAAGGAGCAAAGAAGAAATGAAAAAAGCATTGGCAATTCTGCTTGCGTTCGTTATGACGATCGCGACCGCGGCAGTACTTGTATCTTGCGGCGGTACGGGAACGGAAAACGGTACAGGCAGCGGAACAGAAGACGGAACGGAATCGAAGGCAGTAGCTTTGCAGTCGTACGACAAGGAATCGGATATCGTGGCGCTCTTGCAGAAGGCGCAGAACGACGGTAAGGAAGCATACGGTGTATTGGGAGAACCGTCGCTTACAAACGGGCAGGGGCTTGTCCCGCAGATCGAAGTGGCGATCGATTTCCAGAAGGAGTGGAAAGAGATCACGGGATTTGACGGATATCCGCAGGCGTCGTTGATTGCGCGCGGATCGTTTGCGAAATCCAACACGGAATTCATAGCGGCGCTGGGAACGGCGCTGGCGGGGAATGCGGAGTGGCTGAGCGATGCCGATAATCTGGACGCGTTTGTGGCGGCGCTGTCCGCATACAATACGGCGCACGCTGACGGGTATCAGACGACGCTTGCCGGAAAAACTTACACGGCAGAGACGATTGAGCGCTGCAATCTTTCCTACCAGAGTGCTGCAAGCGTCAAGGAGTCGGTGGACGATTATATTGAAAGACTGAGCGGGAGCGCTCCTGCGGAAGGTTTCTATTACACGGGAACGGCGGATGCGGAAGCTGAGGCGGATACGACGGTAGATATTTATCTTCCGGACGGAACGCCGGCGCTTGCGGTTGCCAACGTATTTACGAAAGAGGATCTTCTTCCGGACGGGTACACGGTGAATTTCCACATTGTGCAGGCGGGACAGATCGGAACGATTTTCAATACGCAGAAGGATGCGGATCTTGCCATCATGCCGACGATCGGGGCGGCGACGGTATTTTCGAAGGGTTCGGATATACAACTCGTTTCGACGCACGTATTCGGGAATCTTTACATTGCTGCAGTCAACAGTGAAGTAAAGACTCTCAGCGATCTGAAAGGTAAGACGGTAAACACGACGGCGGCGACGACCATTCAGCTGCTGCAGTATCTGCTCAAACAAAACGGGATCGATTATACAGCATAACGAATCAAGATGAAAGTTTACAAGAGCCTTGTCAATTGCATATTTCCGATATTGGTGGTGGCGGTGATCTTCCTTATATGGTGGATCGCCGCACTGGCAATAGACGCATCGCTGATATTGCCGTCGCCTTCGGAATCTCTGCGCGCGTTTTTCGCTTATTTTGCGGAAGCGTCATTTTGGCGTGCGATCGGAAACACGATGTGGCGGTCTTTGTATTCTTTCATCGTTTCGTTTGTGTTGGCGATCGTATCGGCGTTATTGGCATATCGTTATCGGTACGCGAAAAAGCTGATCAATCCGTTTATTGCGTTCATACGGTCGGTGCCGACGATGTCGGTCATTCTGATACTGATCATCTGGCTGAATCCGAAAATAGCGCCTGCGGTGGTGGCGATCATTGTTATTTTTCCGACGCTGTATTCTTCGTTTGCGGCGGCGGTAGAATCGATCGATCCCAGGCTGATTGCCATGAGCGAGGTATACCGCGTGAGCAAGACAGAGCGGATATGCAAGCTGTATCTGCCGAACATGGCGCCGGGATTGTTTGAAGGTTCGGCGAGCGGTTTTTCGCTGAACATAAAACTGGTGATCGCGGCGGAAGCGCTGGCACACACGACGGCGAGTATCGGGAGCATGATGAATTTTTCGCAGGCGCTTTTGGAAACGCAGGAACTGTTTGCGCTCACAATTGCGGCGGTGCTTCTATCGGTTTTGTGCGAATGGGCGATCCGATTGGTTGCGAAGGCGGTGATCCGATGGAAGTAAAGAATATATGCTTTGAAAATATTTGCAAGAAATATGCGCAGACGCAAGTTTATGAAAATTTTTCGCTGGAAGTGGAAAGCGGGAAGATCACCTGTCTTTTGGGAGAAAGCGGATGCGGCAAAACGACATTGCTGAACATGCTTGCGTCGCTGATTCCGTACGAAGGGAACATCCGCAATGTTCCCGAGCGGATATCTTATATATTTCAGGAAGAGAGATTGCTTCCGAATCTGACGGTATACGAAAACATACGGTATGTTTTGGGAAAGAGAGCCGACCGAACCAAGATCATGGATATTTTGGAAAAAGTGGAACTTGCTGAAAAAGCGGACGCATACCCCGGGGAGCTTTCAGGCGGGCAGGCGCAGCGGGTATCGATCGCGCGTGCTTTTGCATACCCGTCCGAGCTGATCCTGATGGATGAACCGTTTTCGTCGTTGGACACGGGATTGAAGATCCGCCTGATCGACGTGTTTTGCAAACTCTGGGAAGAAGAACATCGGACGGCGGTGTTTGTGACGCACGACGCAGAGGAAGCCTATATGCTTTCGCACCGTGCGATCGTGCTGAAAAAGGGTAAGATCGCGGCGGATATTACAGCGGAAGGCGATGTGCCGCGCGCATACGGCGCCGTATCGGAATACAGGGAAAAGATTATCCAAGCGCTGCTCGGATAGGAAAAAAAATATCATAAAAAAGCGTGGCCGCACCATACTATAATAGGGTGCGGCTGTTTTTTTATACTTTCCGGGGATCGGCGCAAAAAAGTACGGGCGCAGGAATGCGGGACAGATGTCAGAAGGAAAGAGCGGCGCAAGACAGGCAAAATTGTTTACCTTATAAAAATTGTTGAAAAAAGGGAAGGGTTGTGCTATACTGTGATGGAACGAAAAGGGAAGGGTGCGTAAAATTGAAGACACTGATCATTTCCGACCTGGACGGAACTCTTCTGACGGCAAAAGAAAAAATATCCGATTATAGTCTGGAGCATCTGAATGCCATGATCGATGAACGCGGACTGTGCTTTACATATGCGACGGCGCGTTCGCTCAATTCGGCGGCGAAGGCATGTTGGGGGTTGCGGCAGAATCTTCCCGTGATTCTTTACAACGGCGCGCTGATCATGGAACCTTCGACGCATAAAAAGTTATACAATCATCATTTTAACAAAGGTCAGCTGGCATATCTGAAGGAATTGTTTGCGCGGTTTGACGTATGGCCGTTGGCGTATTCGTTTTGCGGAGACGAAGAGCATGTATCGTGGATCGAAGGGAAGGAAACGGACGGGGTGAAGCGGTACCTGGAACGCAGAAGGGGCGACAGGCGGCTTCATCCGATTCAAAGGCGCGAAGAATTGCAAGATGACGATATATTTTATTTTACCTGTATCGGGAAGAAAGAAGATCTGGACGGGCTTCACGAACTGGTGGAGAAGAGTCTGGATATCCGATGTATTTATGAGCAGGAGACGTACCAGACGGATTACTGGTGTGAAATCATGCCGGCAGGGACGTCGAAAGGCGATGCGGCGAAGAAGCTCAAGGAGATACTTGGGGCGAAACGCGTCGTATGTTTCGGGGACGGAAACAACGACAGGTCTTTGTTTTCAATGGCAGACGAAAGTTATGCGGTGCGGAACGCGACGCAGGAATTGAAAGAAGTGGCGAGCGGTGTGATCGGGTATTCGGAAGAAGATTCAGTCTGCAAATATATAGCGGAGCACATTTCAGAATATACATAGGAGAAAGAGTCATGAGAAAAAAGCAAAAGAAAGAGAAACAAAAGAGCACATTTTGGAAGGATTTTAAAGCGTTTATTTCACGCGGCAATATAGTAGATTTGGCGGTTGCGGTCGTTGTCGGCGCTGCATTTACGGCAATCGTGAACAGCCTTGTAAACGATGTGATCAAACCGCTGATCGCTTTGCTGGTTGGAGGAAATTTCAGCGAACTGATGGTGGTTCTGCGCCCGGAGGAAGTGAATGAAGCGGGAGAGGTGATCACGCAGGCGATCACGCTCAATTACGGGAATCTGATCATGGCGATCCTGACTTTTCTGATTGACGCGTTTGTGATTTTCACGGTTCTGCGCATTGTGCGCAAAGCGCAGAAAAGGATGCGGGAGACGGCGGAAGAATTTCGCAACCGTCTGATGAAAAAGGAATCGGAGACGGCAGAAAAAGCGCAGGAAGCGGCTGAATCTGCCGCAGAAGCGGCGGCGCAGGCAGAACAAGCGCAGGCGGCACAGCCGCAGGCGCCTGCGGAAACGGTGGAATCTCTTTTGGCGCAGATAAGAGATCTTCTGCAGGAAAGTCGTGAAAAAACGGACGAAACAAACAAAAAATGATGAAAGAAAACACCCGTTTGAAAGCGGGTGTTTTTTTTACGGCAAGAAGGTGTCCCGTAAAAAATATTTTTGAAAAAGTGGCGTCAAACAGTTTCGAAAAACGGCGTTTTATGGTATACTGTAGATAAGATCAAAACGCAGAAAGAGCGTTGCGTAATGTTTTGCACGGAAGCAGAGGAAAACCATATGTTGAGAGATCCGAACGGGAAAATCGCAACCGATTGTGGTTTGCGTACACAGGAGCCGACGAAGGGGATGAGTGCCGGCGCAGTGTACCTGTCCGCAGTGCAAGAGATAATTCTACCTCAAACAAAACCGTAAGGCAGGTTGGCGACCGGTGTCAGTATACACACCGTTTTCCTCCTGTCTTTTGCTTTTTCAGACGGGAATAAAGAAAGAATTGCGAAAGAGCAGGACGATCAGATAAATATTCAGTACGGAAAGAACGGGCAGCAGGATCATCAGCAGGACGTTGTCGGTTTTGAATTTGAGAATAAAGAGAGCGGCGTAAGCGGCGATGGCGCCGCCGAGGAAACCTGCGATTAGCAGTTTTGAATTTTTGTTAGGGGAATGTTCGCCGCGTTCTTCATAAATCTTTTTCTGGTTTTTTACGAGCATAAAGGCGTAGACGTTGACGGCCAGAAGGTAAGCGCCGAATAAGATATACAGTAAAAACATGATAAACTCCTTGCAGAGAGTATGTGCAGGGTTATCGTCTTTTAATCGAAAAAAATTTTGCGGCAAGGCCGCAGGAGGTTGGAATATGGCAAAGGTTGCGATCATAATGGGCAGCAAGTCGGATTTTCCGGTGGTAAAACCGGCGGTTGCGGTTTTGAAAAAATTCGGTGTCGAGACGGAGGTGCGGGTAATTTCGGCGCATCGTACTCCCGACGAAGCGCATCGGTTTGCGAAGGATGCGGAGAAGAACGGCATAGAAGCGATCATCTGTGCGGCTGGTAAGGCGGCGCATCTGGGCGGCGTCATGGCGGCCTACACGGTGCTGCCTGTGATCGGGCTTCCCGTCAAAACGGATATGATGGGAGGTTTGGACAGCCTGCTTTCGATCGTGCAGATGCCTTCGGGGATCCCCGTGGCGACGGTAGGCGTCAACGGCGGCGAAAACGCAGGGCTTCTGGCGCTGCAGATTCTGGGCGTGAAGTATCCGGAAATAGCGGAGAAACTGAAGCAATTCAAAAAATCGATGGCGGAAAAGATCGAGGCGGACGATGCCGCTTTGCAGGAAGAATTAAAGACTCTGTGAACTGAGACAAAGCGAATTTAAATAGTTAAAATTATCTGGAGGATAAATTGATATGAAAAAACTTGAACAGCTGTATGAAGGAAAAGCGAAGAAGGTTTTTGCGACGGACGATCCCGATATTGTCATTGTCGATTATAAAGATGACGCGACCGCGTTCAACGGACTGAAGAAGGGAACGATCGCGGGGAAAGGCGTGATCAATAATAAAATGAGCAACATGATGTTCCGCATCATGGAGCAGCACGGAATTCCGACGCACTATGTGGAAGAGCTTTCCGATCGTGAGACGGCGGTGAAGAAGGTCAAGATCGTACCGTTGGAAGTGATCATCCGCAATACGGCGGCGGGCAGTTTTTCCAAGCGTTACGGCGTACCGGAAGGGACCAAACTTCCCGTAACCGTTCTGGAATTCAGTTATAAGAACGATGATTTGGGCGATCCTCTGATCAATGATTCGCAGGCGCTTGCGATGGAGCTTGCGACGCCGGAAGAGATCCAGACGATCAAGAACATGGCGCTGAAAGTCAATGAAGTGATGAAAGAGTTTTTCAAGACGCTGAACATCAATCTGATCGATTTCAAGCTGGAGTTTGGCCGTTTTAAGGGACAGATCATTTTGGCGGATGAAATTTC
>ERZ1106930.50-NODE-50-length-69274-cov-20.485517_pt1 | contig 69274 bp, 62 predicted proteins | sample MGYA00403663_ERZ1106930 | MGnify/ENA primary metagenome ERZ1106930 (study PRJEB35170, sample SAMEA104062438) | human gut metagenome | biome: human gut; feature: human-associated habitat; material: faeces | place: Denmark | collected 2012-06-26 ... | reverse complement strand
CGGTGCGATCTTATCAGAGAACCTTTGAACTTCTGCAAAAGCGTTTGCATATCGAGCGTAAAGGTTTTCACTCACTTCGGCATACGTTTGCTACACGCGCTTTGGAGTGTGGAATGGACGTGAAAACATTGGCGGAGATATTGGGGCATAAAAATGCCACAGTAACGCTGAACAGATATGCCCATTCGCTTATGGAACACAAGCAGGATATGATGAATAAGCTCGGCAAAATTTTCAACTAAAAAAGCCGTCTGTTAAAGCAATAGACGGTTCAAATATTATGTTTATTATACCATAAAACGGTAGTAAAGTCAATGTGCAATGCTTTCGCGCGGTTAGAAAAGTAATAAAATTCGTAAATACTCTCGATAGGTGTCCGAAGTCTATGGTTTTGTTCACCTATTGCTTTAATAGGCGAACAAAATTCTGCAAGATAATTCACCTATCGGGAGGCATTGAATTGGATATTTTTCGGGTTTCATTTATAGGTCATAGAGTAGTGGACGAGTACCGACAAGTCGAAGAAGAACTTGACGAAGTAATCGAATTGCTGCACCGTAAATATGGGTTTATAGACTTTAACGTGGGACGAAACGGCGAGTTTGATGACCTTGCTACACAAGCCGTCAGACGATTCCGAAGAGAATGGGAAGAGTGGTGCGAACTCACGCTTGTTGAACCATATCCCGTGGCGAACTTGGATATTATAGAGAAGTCTTATGATAGCGTTATTATCCCGACCGATAGGAAGTGCCATTACAAAGCGGCGATAGGAGAACGCAACAAATGGCTTGCCGAGAACTGTGATATGATGATCGTCTATATCAAGCGTGATTATGGCGGTGCGTATAAATGCTATAAGTACGCACAGGAACTCGGCGTGCCGATTATGAATATAGCGTATAATATCAAGAATCAAGGCAAAATTTAGGCATCTGCAACGAGTTTGAGATGTTAGAGATAGAATGAATAAGAAACGAAATAAAGCCGCCTATTCGTGTAATAGGCGGCTTTTCCTATGCTATATTATACCATAAAAAAGAAGAAAGGTCAATATAAACCCCTTTTTGCAAGAATGAAAATCTCGCATTTTTTCATAAATCTTTTCGATAGATGAACGCTGAACTTTCGATTGTTCGCCTATTACACGAATAGGCGAACAATAAAAATTGTTTTTGTACACCTATTGCTTGAAACGCGGTAGGCGGTACTGATAATTTTTTCGGGTATAAGGTGAATCAGATGGTACTGAATAATAGGACGAATACGAATAGCCCGTATGCACATTCAGGCTCTTTGACAAGAGAGCAATTTCTGTTTTTTGAAATGCGGACGACGGCGAAATTGATGATAGAGGGATTGACGGACGAAGAAATATATGAGCGCATATACAGCGAGAATTTATCAAAAGGAGAAACATAATGGATAAGAACGCGATTAAAAAATATGCGGTATGGGCAAGACGAGAACTGATTTCTCGCGTGTCGCAAAAGGCGTTGCAATACGGAATTGTCGAAAATGAATACGCTGACAGAAATGCCGACAGCGTGAACGGCAAACTTCTTACGGCAGAAGAAAAACATCAGCGCGCCGCTCTCATCGAGCAGATAAACAAAAACGGATACGAGCAGGTAATGGAAGAGGTTGCCTATACTTGGTTTAACCGTTTTTGCGCTTTGCGCTTTATGGAAGTAAACGGATATTTGCCTACGCATATCCGCGTTTTTACCGACGACGATAATCATTTCAAACCGCAAATTCTTGATGAAGCGATCAATCTTATTTTGCCCGGATTGAAACTTGATAAAGTCTACGAACTTAAAAACGAGAACAGGGAAGAAGAACTTTTCAAGTATCTTATCATCGTTCAATGCAATGCGCTTAACAGCGTCTTGCCGGGTATGTTTCAAAAGATTTCGGACTATACCGAACTCTTGTTCCCGGATAATCTGTTACGGCAGGGAAGCGTTATCGAACAGTTGGTATCGCAAATACCCGCTGACAATTTCGACGTGCAAACCGAGAGCGGGCAAATCGAAATAATCGGATGGCTTTATCAATACTACATTTCCGAAAAGCACGAGGAAGTTGTAGATCCGTTACATAGTAGAGTTATTAAAAAGGAAGATGTTCCCGCCGCAACGCAACTTTTTACAACCGATTGGGTTGTTCGCTACCTGATAGATAACTCTGTCGGTCGTTATTGGATTGAGAGAAATCCCGAAAGCAAACTGAAAGACGTACTACAATACTTTGTTGCGCCGAAGTCAGGTGAAATTAAGTGCATAAATGAAAAAATCGAACCGAAAGATTTGACGGTGTTAGATCCTTGTATTGGATCGGGACACTTCCTGATTTACGCCTTTGACGTTCTAGTTAAAATCTACACGGAATACGGTTATTCTGCACGCGACGCGGCTCAAATTATCGTAGAAAACAACTTATTCGGACTTGATATTGACGATAGAGCGACACAGCTTGCTTATTTCTCCGTAATGATGAAAGCGCGTCAGTATGATCGCCGTTTCTTTGAACGTGGTGTTCAGCCGAAGATTTATTCTATTGAGGAAAGCAATAATTTCAGTAAGGACGTTTTTGACTATATCGTAGGTGGTAATTCGGCGTTAAAGAGCGATTTACAGCAACTTATTGACGCGTTCTATGACGCAAAAGAATATGGTTCGATTCTTCAAATGCCGAGAGTTGATTTCGCGGTGTTGAAACGTCGCTTTGACGAAATTATAGATGACGTAAGCCTTTTCAAGGATGAAGCGTTGAATAAGTTTCTACCTATGGTGCAAGTGGCTGAGATTATGGCAAACAAGTATGCCGTTGTCGCAACAAATCCACCATATTTGAATAAGTATGACGGTAAATTAAAAGGCTTTGTAGATAACAAATTTAAGGCTTATGGCGGTGATTTGTTCAGCGTGTTTATTTATCGTAACCTGCTTTTCTGTAAAAAGAACGGCTTTTCTGCGTATATGACACCGAATGTTTGGATGTTTATCAAAACGTATGAAAAACTTCGTGAGTTTATCTTATCTAATAAACAAATAACAACACTTGTCCAAATGGCAAAGGGAGCGTTTTTCAAAGAGGCAACAGTTGATGTTTGTGCTTTTGTGTTGTGTAGTGAAAAACGCGAGGAAAATGGACTTTATATTCGCTTAGAAAATTTTAAGGGAGATATGGAAGTCCAAAAAAATAAAGTATTAGAGTCTTTACAAAATAATAAATGCAACTATTTCTTTGAATCCGCTGAAAGAAATTTTTCGAGAATTCCGGGTAGTCCAATAGCTTATTGGGTAAGTCCTAATTTTTTTGATATATACAATTATCCGCTATTGGAAAGTATTGCAAATATAAAAATTGGAATGGGAACGGGTAAAAATGAAATATTTGTAAGAAATTGGTGGGAAGTTATTTTTTCCTTAATGGATATTAGCCTGACAGATATTTCAGAATTGGATAAAAGCAAGGGGAAGTGGTTTCCGTATAATAAAGGAGGGGACTATAGACTTTGGTATGGTAATATTCAAGAAGTTTTGTGGTTTGATAAGGCAGGCAGAGATAAAATGAACACTATGTCAGGTCACCGCGAAAATGGAGGATATGATTACTATTTCAAAAAGGGTATCACTTGGACATTTATTAGTTCGTATAAATTTGGAGTTAGAAGCCGCCCCTCAGGTTCATTGTTTGATGTGGCGGGATCTACACTGTTCGTGGAAGAAGGAAGTTATAACTACATTTTAGCATTCCTTTCATCTGCTGTTTGCAATTATATTTTGCAAATATTAAATCCGACACTGAATTATCAAGCAGGAAATATTAAAAGTTTGCCAATAATTACAAAGAATAAAGATTCAGTTGATGCCTTATCCGCAACTAATATAAAGTTGGCAAAAGCTGATTGGGATTCGTTTGAAACATCGTGGGATTTCAAAAAACACCCGCTGATATAAAGGGGCTATTATGGCAAAAGAATGGGAACTTGCGAAGTTAATAATAGACGCAAAAAAGAACGTTGACAGTATGTGGTATATAGCCGAAAACGTTCCGATTATTGCTAATATCAATTTACGAGATAGGGAATATTCTATCCTGCAAAATTTCTATGTTAATTGTTGTGCGGTTCTCGACAAATCTTTTCCGAAACGAAAAAAGAAGCTATGCGCCGAAGATACAACCGTTGATCGCAGGAGGAAATTACGGGGGCTAATGGTAGATATTTATGTAACGCAGAAAAAGTATAATATTATTTATGCGGATCCGCCTTGGGAGTACAATAAGCGAAAGAATAAAAACACAAGATTTGGCGGCGGTGCGGGTGGGCATTATGACATTATGAATCTTCAAGAGATAAGGAATTTACCAGTGCAAAAGATCTCGGAAAATGATTGTGCGCTTTTTTTGTGGGTGACGTTTCCTAAACTCAAAGAACAGCTTGATGTGTTTGAAAGTTGGGGATTTAAATATGTTACTTTAGGGTTTAGTTGGATTAAGACTTATAAAAAAAGCGGAACTCCTTGTTTTGGCATTGGATATTATACAAAGAGCAATTGTGAAGTTTGTTTGTTGGGAATAAAAGGCAAATTAAAGCCAATTACAAATACAATTTCGAGATGTATAATTTCAGAAAGAAGAGAACACAGTCGAAAACCTGATGAGGTGCGTGAGCGAATTGTTCAATTGTTCGGGAATTTACCAAGGATAGAATTGTTTGCTCGTCAGAAACAGGAGGGGTGGGATTGTTGGGGAAATGATACAAATATAATCAGGGGGTGATTAAATTGCTTGATTGGATATTTGATGGAATCATTAGTTGGGTCAGTAAAACGGTAACAAAACTTATGGATGCCGTTTCAGGATTATTTTTAGATGCCCTTGGAACAGATATGACGGCGATGGAGGAATATTTTCCGTTTGTTACACAGGCATTCACTATTATGCAGTATACGGCGTGGGCGCTATTGTTTATTATAACAATATGGAAATTATTCCGCTCATTTGGCGGACCGATTACGGAGGCCGAAAATCCGTGGTCATTATTAGGATGTGCTGTTTTGTTTGCATTGCTTATTTGGTTCGCAAAGCCGATTTTCTTGTTCGTATTGGAAATAGCGAAAGCGCCTTATACGGCATTAATGGATTTGACGGGAGGAAAAAATGAATTTACATTTGCGGGAATAGAAGCAGTTCTTCGCAGCGGGCTTATTTCTTTTGTATCATTATCAACCGTTGTCGGCTCTTTGCTTCTCATCATTCTTATGATTGCGCTCGGCTGGAATTATTTCAAACTGCTGTTGGAGGTTGTTGAGCGCTATGTCGTCGTAGGTGTGTTGTGTTACACTTCACCGTTGGCATATTCGATGGGGGCATCAAAGGATACAAATCAGGTATTCAAATCTTGGTGCCGCATGGTCGGTTCGCAGTTGCTGTTGCTTGTGATGAACGTATGGTTTCTTCGCGCTTTTAATAGTTCGGTCGGATATTATATCGGTTCAGGCGGTGCACTCAGCAACGGACACGGAAGTGTATTTCTATGGTTATTCTGCGCGTTGGCATTTTTAAAAGTTGCTCAGCGATTTGATTCTTATTTGGGTTCTATCGGATTAAACGTTGCACAGACGGGATCAGGTTTGTGTGCGGAATTATTATTTGCCTCCCGCGCACTGACAGGAATGGGCGGAGGTTTTCGCAGTGCAGGCAGTATGTTTCGCGGCGGCGGAGGTAGTCCGCCCGGTGGAGGGATACCCGGCTTTACCGGAAGCTTTAGCGATAGATTTAAAGGGAATTCATATGTACGGGATGCGGTAGTTCAAGGCGGTATGCGGATGGGCGCAGGCGGACCTATCGGATTTATAGGTAGAGCGTTCGGCGGGCTTGCTGCAAAAAGGGGTGTGACGCTTAACGGCGAATCAATTGCTTCGGTTGCCAACCGATTGCCGAATCAGTCGGGAGGAATCGCCGGAAACATTGCTGACCAAAGTCTTGGTAACTATATGCCGCATCTGAAAGGACAGACGCTGCGTAATACGCAAATCGCAGGTGGGCAGATCAGTACGACGGCAGTTGGTGCGGATGGTAAGGAAACATCCCTGAACTTATATAACGCCGCGCAATTTGAAAAACCGAGTACGCCGTATTCAACGGTTACCGCATCGGACGGAAGTCAGTGGTATCAGTTGGCGAGCGGAAACGGTGCAAGCGCTTTTTATCAAACGCCGAATTTTACAGGCTCATCGAGCGAGTCCGAACAAATTGCGGCTGTTTTTCCCGGAATTGAAACAGGGACAAGTCTTCGGACGGTAGATAATGGAGTTATTGAAGCAAATTCGCCTGCAGGTAATTCGCTATGGTACAGCGGTATGCATTACGAAGAACCGAACGCTCCGCATACCGTGATACAGGCTTCGGACGGCGTAAATTGGTATGCGATGCAGCCGAATGCGGAACCTCCAGCCTTTGAACACGGCGCTGAAGCGGCGGAATATAATTGCGCTCAGTTTAGGGAATTTATTCCGGGATACGAACGGGAAATTACGACGGTGGACGGAACGTATAGTTCGGAAGGCCATTTTGAAGTACGGCATAACGACGGTTCCGGAACAATGTTTTACGATACGGCCAGATATAGCGTTCCGCGCGGCGATTATCAGACTTATGAAGATACGGGCGGAAACCGCTGGTATGCAGTTTACGGCGAAGCCTCGGTAGAACGCAAACCCGTTTATGAGGCAGGGAAACCTGTTTATGACGGGGACAGCGTAAGGACTGTTTCGGTTGAGACGGTGAGGTATCATACTACGCCATCTCGGTTCGGCGAACCGAAACCTCGGGAAAATATCGAATCTCATCCGCCTAAAAGGAGGTGATATGATGGCGGAACCGACAAAACAACAGATCGGAGACGGACAAGACAACTTTGGTGAAGCGGCTAAGCAAATGACCAATGCAGTCAAACAAGTATCGGCAGAAAGAGGGGCGGAAGCCGTCTTGAACGCCACAACGAATACGGTAAAAGCAGGGATAAAGACGGGAAAAGCTGTTTCGGAAATTGCGGTGGGTACTGCCGCCGGCGGTCCGTGGGGCGCGATAATCTCTGCTGCGTGGTCTATGAGGCATACTTTATTTAAGGTTTTAGTCTGCATTTGTCTTATCATCGTTTTTTTCGTAGTGCTGATTGTCTCATTACCCTCTATTATATTTGATAGCATATTCGGGCTTCCGGAAGATTATTCCGGAAGCTCGTTTTATGCGGCATATGAGCAGCTTGAATTGAGCGTACACAATACAGTAGAGGAAGGGCATCGGTACGCATTAGATAAAGTAGACGGAATTATTGCCGAGGGCGGATATGATTATGAGCTTTCGAATAAGGCGACGGTGGATCAGTCGGGTGGTAAAGCCGATTACGATGTCTGTTATGTCCTGGCGGCGTATTCCGCATCGATGCAACAAACAGATGCGAACGCCGATAATATGATATCTAAAATGCGGAACATAATTGATGACATGTTCCATGTGACTTACGAAGTTTTACAAACAGAAGTTCCGATATTGTCGGATTTTATGGAAATTATCGGGACTGAAATAGTCAGTTATGTAAAATGCGTCATCCATCCGTTTGATAATCAGTTTTTCATCAAGGCATTTGATATCAATTTAGAAGCAAAGTACGGGGAATTTGATATATCTTACGGTGAGGTAATTGATTATATGGCGGAGGCGTTACGGATGACGCTTGCCTCCGACTGAAGAGGAGAAGCGGATGGAAAATAAAGAGTATGATAATAGCTATGTAATACCGGCAAATTATACCGATTCAGGCAAGATTTTAGGCGGGATACTTTCCTTACGTAATTTAATCGAAGCAGTCGTATTAATTGGCGGTTTTGGTTTTATTGAGTTGAAACTCATTCCGATGCAGGAAACGGTTCGGATTATCGTGATGATTGTAACGCTTTTGCCGTTGGGGTTGTTTGCTCTGACGGGAATAGACGGGGATTCTCTGTTACAATATTTAGGGCATGTCGTTAAATTTCTAAGGAATCGCCGTCGGCTGCATTTCAAAAAGATAGGGGGGATAAAATGACGTAGCAACAGAATAAGAAACAATTTAATGTTTATGGAAGAATTGAAGCTGCAGACATGCTTTTTCGTGAATATAATTGCAGAAATAGCTTGAACAAAATCAAAAAAATAGAAAGAAAAGGAGATTTTTTATGAAGAAGTTAACAATAAGTGGGGTAATAGCAGTGATCGTCGCGATTGCTATGGTGATCGTATGCGGCATAGGATCGAATTGGTTTAAAAACGGAGACATAAAAACGTGGTTTGATAACTGGGGACAAGGAACATCGGAAACGGAGTCACCGAATGACGATCAAGAAGATAACGGAAAACCCGTTACAGACGAAAACGGAACTCAGTTGCCAAATGATGAAATTATAAATTTGCCGAGAGCCATGACGTTTAGGAGTGCGACATCGCTGGACGGAAAAGATGCGGATTATGACAGCGTTACAGTCCGAATAAAAGTGACGCCGGTAGAAACAGACGTAAAGTCGATTACCTATACGGCAATTTGGGTAAATGCGGCTTCCGTATGGGCAAAAGGAAAAAATGTATCGGATTTTTTAAGTGTAAAACAGACGACGGAAAACAGTACGGATGCAGTTATTCAGTGTCTGAAACCGTTAGGGGAACAGGTCAAAATAACGGTAACGGTAACGAGTCAGGATGACGCCTCTGCAAGCGCCGAATGCATTGTGGATTTTGCAAAGCGTATCGAAAAAATTGAGATGACCTTGACTCCTTTGCAGGGGGAGGCAGAAACAGTTTCTACCAACTCTTCGAATTATACGATGGGTATGAAATTAAATTCTTCTTCTATGGTCAAAACGGTATGCAGTTACCAGGTGCTTACACTCTCAAGGTTTCGGATGTGCTCGGCAATACCCGGGAAATGTCTTTTATCGTTGTCAAACCGTTGGTACAGGTTTTTGAACATAATTTTGATGGAGTCCCCGGGGTTGAAAAGGTAACGGTAGACGGGGAAGACAAGCGTTTGAACTACGGTACGCTGGAACTGAATGAAGACGGCATCTACGAAGTCGGCGTCGTTGTGAACGGCGTTTCATACAATTTTACCGTAACGGTGGATGCGACGGCTCCCTCGCTTGTGATTGACGGGGTAGAAAACGGCGGAACTACCAAAAATAAAGTGGTTCTCGATAATCTTTCCGAAACGGCAAATGTGAGGGTTTACTGTAACGACGAAGCGATTGAGTATGAACTTGACAGCGAACTGAGGGAGGTCGGTATATATAGGGTAGTTGTAACCGACGAGGCCGGGAACACGAGCGAATATTCTTTTGAAATCGAAAAATCAATAAGCGGAGGAATCATCGCTCTCATCGTCATCGCTGTACTTGCCGCTGTAGGAGGCGGGGTGTTCTTGATTCTTAAAAAACGCAAAAAAGTATGACTGAAATCAGTTATACGATACAATCTCAGTCTAGGGAAAAAACGAAACATTTAAGGAAAAATTTTTGCAAAAAATGTCAAAAAATCCTCAAAAAAGCCTTGACAATCTTATTTTTGTCTGATATACTAATGCCAAACATAAAGATTGCGCCCAGGCTCTCGATACATCGAAAGGGTGTTAGACTTATCTGAAGGCAGGTAGGGAATCGTTACGGACTTAGCGCACAGAGCGGTCCACAATGGCGTGGCTTTATGTTTTAAAGAAGCCGAAAGGTTATTGAATAGTACAGAGTCAGTGATGGGAGTGGCTAATCTCCAGCGTCTGGCTCTGTATTTATTTTTTAGTCCTTTCGGTTTCTTTTTTATTTTAGCAGAGGGAGCAAAGACATGAAAAAGAAGAAAAAGACGAATCACAGTAAAGCAATGCGTTGTCCGTATTGCGGGGCTCCGGTTGTATTGCGCAGTGCAGACGGGATCTATTATGATAACAGTCGGGGGACAATGTTATATGTATGTTCCAGATATCCTGAATGCGATGCGTATGTCCGCGTGCATCAGGGGACGAATGTTCCTGTAGGGACTATGGCAAATCGCAGGCTTCGCGAGCTTCGGAAGCAAGCTCACCACGAATTCGATAAGCTGTATAAAAGCGGCGTCATGTCCAAGCAGGAGGCATATTATTGGCTTGCATATATGATATCGGCCCCTTTGTCGCAGGCGCATATCGGATATTTGGGGGAGTATTACTGCGAGGTCGTGATTAAAGAGAGCCGGAAATTGCTGGAACGCAAGAGTTTGGCAATAAAGCGGAAAAAGGAGGCGAAGATTTGAAAAAACGAATGATTTTTATTATCCCGATGATTGTATTCGTCGGGATTTTAATTTTATTCCAAACGGTGTTTTTTATAGGGTATGTTCCGACTGCGTCGATGGAACCGACACTCAAAGAGAATAGCATCGTTTTCGGGAGTCGTATATTTGGAGATTTGTCCGTAGGGGATATCATTGTATTTAAGCATGACGGCAGGACAATGGTCAAACGTATTGCCGCAGTAGGCGGTGAAATGTTTGAGTCAGACGAAAAAATATATGTCGTGCCGAATTCTTGTTTTTTTGTGTTAGGCGATAATGCGGAAAATTCTTGGGATTCGAGATATTGGGAAGATCCGTTTGTCAAATGTGAAGAGATCATCGCAAAACTGTAAATTTTTTGGACATTTGAATATAAATTAGCAAATAAAATAGAAAATATAAAAATTTTATGGTAAAATTAAAAAGAATAAGTAGAGGTAAAAAATGGAAAGAAACGATAATTCTAAAGCAAAGAAGAAAAAGGGCACAGAAAATATTATTAGGTTTGTTAAAGTTCAGTTTACGGAAACGAATCGTTTTCACGGTTATTTTGTGAGCTCGGCAAAATGCGAGACATTTGGGCTGCAAGTCAACGATAAGATTTATCTTGTTGACGGACGTTATAAATGCAGTAGCGGTAAACAACTCAAGATAGTTGAGGAATATCCTCCGTATCCGGAGTGGGTAACGGAAGAACTGCGAGAAAAATACGATAAAGCGACTGGCAAGGGGACTTTGTTCGATTGGTTGAACGTATAAGCTCAAAATTGCGAAGCTGTTTGTTTGGTATACATAGGAAACGCTTGCAATTATATTGAGATTATGCTATACTGTAACAGAATTATTCGGCAGCGTAAAGTGGCGCGGGTTGGACAGGTCGCGCACGAAAGGATGATTCCTGCGGTTGCCGGATGCGTCCTTTTAGAGTCGTATTTGAAACGGACGCCCTAACAGGAGGTCCGTTTTTTTTATGGACAGAGATTATATAGCATTGATTAAAAGTTACGAGGTAAAAGGCAGTAAGTACGGCTTGAATCGGGTGCGTGCATTGCTTGCAATGCTGAAACATCCGGACGAATCCTTGAAGATTATCCATGTCGCGGGCACGAACGGCAAAGGCTCGACGTGTATGTATCTGACCGAGATTCTTCTGCAAGCCGGCAAGCGTGTGGGGACGTTCACTTCGCCCGAAGTCTATACGTACGAAGATAAGTTTTTATTGGACGGGAAACCCGCGCCGACAGAAACGCTGAACGCTTATCTCGGGAAAACATATGGTATAGCGATGGCGATGGACGATAAACCGACGGCGTTCGAAATCGAGACGGCGGCAGCTTTGGATATGTTTCGTTCGGAGGGGAGCGAGTACGTCGTGTTTGAATGCGGATTGGGCGGATTGACGGACAGCACCAATGCAATTATGAAAAAGGAGCTTGCCGTCATTACTTCCGTTTCACTCGAACATACTGCATTGCTCGGTAATACCGTGTTGGAGATCTGTAAGCAGAAAGCGGGGATTATCAAGGACTGTCCCGCAATCGTTTCTGCGTTGCAGCAAGAGGACGCGCTCGAATATTTTCGGTCGCTCGGCTGTAAGATTACGGATACACCGCAATGCTTGTTTCGCGGACAGACATACCGAATGTTCGGATACGGTTCTTTGAAGTATCGTATCCATATGCAGGGCGATGCACAGATGTATAACGCGGCTCTGGCAATCGAATGCGCCGCGGCTCTCGGTATCGGGTACAAGGCGATTTCCGACGGGCTGGAGAACATGAAACTCCCCGGTCGGGTGGAAATCGTGTCTGCCGACAGAACGTATGTACTGGATGGAAGCCATAACCCGGCGAGCTTCGGTCCCCTAATGGATACCCTGCAGGAAATGCAGGGCAGAAAGTCGCTGGTGTTCGGCTGTCTGGCGGATAAAGATGTTTCGGCTGCTGCCGATGTGTTGAAAGGCAAATTTGAAGAAGTAGTTCTCGTGTCTCCGCACAGCTATCGCGCAATGGATATGTCGGAAATGAAGAATGCGTTTGAAAAGAGATTCCCGATAGTGTGCATAGCGGACAATATCGGCGCGGCGTTGCAAAAGGTACAAAACACCACTGTCGTGGTGTGCGGCACGTTTACCATACTCAAGGAGGCGAAAGAGTGGATAAACAAAAGATAATCAAAGCGATAGAGGATTTGCTCGATGCGCTCGGCGAGGACAGAACCAGAGTCGGGCTTCAAGAAACGTCGCGTCGCGTAGCGGAGGCGTATGCGGAACTGCTTTCCGGCGAAGATAAAACCGCGGAAATCGCGCTGAGCAAGACGTTCGATGTTTCCGGCGACGATATTGTTATTGAAAAGGATATTACGTTTTCTTCAACCTGCGAACATCATCTGATGCCGTTCTTCGGCAGGATCGCCGTTGCGTATATTCCGGACGGAAGAGTGGTCGGACTGTCCAAGCTGGCACGGGCGGTCGAGGTATATTCGCATCGGCTGCAATTGCAGGAACAGCTTACCGCGCAGATTGCGGACGCGGTGATGGAGTATCTCAAGCCCAAGGGCGTACTTGTGTGGTGTGAAGCGGAACATACTTGCATGACCTGCCGCGGGGTGAGAAAACCCGGAACGAAGACAACGACTTATTGCACGCGCGGAGAATTCACTTCCGAAAAAGTTATGCAGGTATTGGCGGTGGTAAAATGAAAATAGGAAATCGTGTTTTTGAAAACTATACTTATGTTATGGCAATCGTCAATCTCACGCCGGACAGTTTCTGGCAGGGAAGTCGGAATACCTCCGACAGCGTGCTGTACGCGGTAGAACGCGCTGTGCGTGACGGAGCGTCCGTAATCGACCTGGGGCCGCAATCCACGCGACCGGGCTATACGGAGATTTCCGCCGAAGATGAGATAGAACGGTTTGCCAAGCCGCTTGAACTTGTCAAAAGGAATTTCGAAGTGCCTGTTTCCGTGGATACGTATTTTGAAAAGAGCGCGAAAGTCGCGCTGGAACTGGGAGCGGATATGATCAACGATATCTGGGGCTTAACGCATGATGCTGGAATGGCAAAAACCGTTGCCGCATATGATGCGTCGATCTGTATCATGCACAACGCGAAACATCCGCTTTCGGGGGATATTTGGCAGCCGATACAAAGCTTTCTGGCGAGCAGTGTAAAACTTGCGCTTGACGCGGGAATCGATCGGGATAAGATTTGTCTGGACGGCGGCGTGGGATTCGCAAAGGACAGAGAACAGAACTGGGAGCTCGTCAACGGCTACGATAAACTTGCGGGACTTGGTTTCCCGTTGCTGCTCGGTACCAGCCGCAAGCGGATGTTCGAGGGCGACGTCGCGGATAGGCTCGCTCCGACTGTGGAGACGACGCGGCAGGCGGCAAAAAAAGGCATCCTGTTCGTTCGGGTGCATGACGTGAAGGAGAATGCTCAGGCAATCGAGGAGATATACAATGGACAGAATCGGAATTAAGGGACTGTATGTGGTGGCGACGCACGGCGTCAATCCGGAGGAAAAAGTCAAACCTCAGCCGTTTGTGCTTGACGTCGAGCTTCGTAAGGATTTTACGGACGCGGCGATTGCGGATGATTTGAGTAAGACGGTGAACTACGCCAAAGTATGCTCGCTTATTATGGAAATAGTCACGAAAAACAGCTATAATCTTATCGAGAAACTCGCTTACGAGTGCGCGTTCGCCATTGCGGAAAAATACCCAGTCAAATCAGTTGCCGTCGTGGTGCATAAACCAGAAGCGCCTGTCGCGGCTAAATTCAGGGATATCAGCGTCACGGCCGAAGTGGTGCGGGAAAAGGTCTATCTCTCGCTTGGCTCGTCCGAAGGCGAGAAGAAAGCGACGCTCGACGCAGCCATTGAAAAACTGAAAGTCGTGCGCGGTGTTTCCGTAACGAAAGTTTCGTCTTTTATGGAAACCGAGCCCTATGGCGGCGTTGCGCAGAACGGTTTTTTAAATTGTGCGGTGGAACTGGATTGTCTGCTTTCGCCCGATAAACTTTTGGGAAAGATTCACGAGATTGAGGACGCGGCGGGACGGGTGCGTGAGAAACGCTGGGCGGATCGGACGCTGGATATCGACATCGTCTTTTTCGGAAACAGAGTCATTGCGCAGGAAGGACTGATCGTGCCGCATCCCGATTATATGAACCGCGATTTTGTATTGAAACCGCTTGCCGAGATCGCGCCCGAATGGGTGTGCCCGCTGGAAAGAAAGCGTATCGCGGATATGGCTGCTAAATTTTAAGCGGCAGGAATTGAATATACAAAGCAAGCAGAGCCTTGGTTCTTTCCGAGATCTTTAATTGCTTTGGTATTTATGGATTTTATTTGTTTGAAGTATAGACGCGTTTATTGACAGTGTTGAGGACTGACTGTCTTGCAAAAATCTTTTTACAAGAAGCATTTGAAAGGGCGCTATGAAAAAATTCTTGTGCCATCTTATAATACGGCACTGCAAGAGATATAACGCATGGCATGAAAGTACGAAGCAAGTTTAATATGAAGAAAGGGTTTGCATAATTTTGCAAACCCTTATATTTTATAAATACGGTTTTATCTATGATTAAGCAAAAGTTCACTTTAGACGAAGAAACGGGATATTGGGTAGTATTGCAGTTTCCGGCAAAGGAAAAAGAGAAAGCAGAGGAGGATGTTCGTATGGTAATCAGTTCTTTGACATCAGTAAGTGTATCAGATCGAGAAACAATGATACAGATACTGCAAAGCCTTTAGTACAAACTGCATTAAAAAGAGAAAAAATAATGCAATGAAAACAGTTGATTTATTTGCTGAAAACTGATATACTTTTACTATAAGTTTCGTAGTTGTCTTCGTGCAATTTCCGTATCCGATTTTTTAAAGTGTCTGGGTGTGTATACAGGCGCTTTTTCTATTTTTTAGAAAGTGTCTGCAAGGATGCAACAAACACGGTTTCGGTTTGACCGATATTCCGTCATAGAGCCGCAAGGGCAACAAAGCACTCTGGGAGCAAAACTTCCGGAGTGCTTTTTTTATATAGATTCGGAGTGTTCAGGCTCCGTTTAACCTTATTCTCGGGGAGTCTAACCGGACTCCTCGTTTATATATATGATGCTTTACACACAACGGGTGCAAGGTATATCGTCGAAGATATAGACGAATACATTAATGCCCGTAAAAAAACTGCGTAATAATCTTGTGGTTTGAATAATGGAGAAGATTATCAGAAATGCAATACATTGTAAGCATTGCGGAGATATAATTGAATCGACTCACGTTCACGATTTTATATTTTTGCTTCTGCAAGAGTTGTGCTGTGGGCGGCGGACATGAATAATATAGAATGCGGGCATAAGCCGACGTTTTATGAGAGGGATATTATGTAATAGGAGTGAACGATAAAAAATTGAAACCGCGAAAACTTAATGGTTAAAATAAAATTCTGGAAATGGCATATTATATTATTGACAAGGTTGCAAAATTAAGTTATAATATGACTACCAATATAAGGAGACGATATATGATGAACGGTGAAATATCAATAAGGCCATCAAAAGATATTAGAACAAACTATGCGGAAGTATCGGCTCTTGCGCATCAGCATCCTGTGGCGATTACAGTAAACGGTAGGGAAGATACCGTTCTTTTAAGTCATGCGGATTTTTTGGAGCAACAACGAACTATTATCGAGTTACAGGAACGGTTGGCGATCTATGCGGAACTGGCCCAGTCGCAAGACGATATAAAACTCGGCCGAGTCCAGTCTTTGCGTACAGCTGTAAAAGATATCTATAAGGATATTGATAATTTGAAATTATGAAATATGCGATAGACATAACCGATACTGCCAAAGGACATTTGTGGGATATCGCCATATATATTGCTGAGCAATCGGGGGAAAAGGAAACAGCCAAGAGATTCGTTAGAGAATTGGAAACAGAATGCTATACGCTTGGAGAATTTCCGAATAGCGGTGCGAATCCTGATGACAGATTACTGGTAAGTATGGGGTATAAGTTTCTTATTCATAAAGACTATTTGATATTTTATACGGTAGATGAAACCAACAATATTGTTTATATTCAGGCAATATTTAATGCAAAAAAAGACTATACAAAATATATGCGAAAACTTATACGAAAATCTATTCAATAAGCTATATTTGACAGAAAAAGTAAAAAGAGGGGGGATGTATTCTATTTAGATACGTCCCCTTATCGCTGAAATATTCTGAAATATGTCCTTTTTGTTTCCATCGTAGGCTGACATATATTCGGCAAATGAAATAGGAAATAATATGCAGGCTAGGTTCTATAAAACACTTGTTGATCGGGCTGGTTGTAATTTTGATTCTCGTTAAAAAGAACAAAGGCGAATAGGTCGCAATTGAAGAAAGAGGGGGAACATTGGTTCTCCCTCTTCTTAAAATTATAAAAATTTTGAAAAGAAGATTACTTACAAGGGGAAAGTCTGCCTTAATAACGGCAGGTGGCACCTTTCACCATGGCAGGAGAAGGTGAACTTTCCCAAGGGAAAAATTACAACAGAAAAGAAGGTCTGTTTAACTTTTGGTGGTGTTTCCTTAAAGTTGAAATATATCTTTTATGGGCAAGTGGTAACATATTTATGAAATTAAAGAAATGGGAAGTTTTTATAAAAGTCAATAATACAAAATGATAAGGAAATTTTTTTATAGAAATCATTTGGAAATTATGTTATTATCAAGCCAAAATTTTTATGGAGAGAAAAAATGCAGATTGGGTTAATGCTTGATTGCTCACGAAATGCCGTAATGACGATTTCGATGATAAAAAAGTTTATTGACATAATGAAAAAAATGGGCTATACATCGTTACAGCTTTATACGGAAGATACGTATGAGGTGGAAAAAGAGCCTATGTTTGGCTATTTGCGCGGGAAATATACAAAAGACGAGCTGAAAGAAATTGATGCTTATGCAAAGAGTCGGTCTGTTGAGTTGATACCTTGTGTACAAGTATTGGCGCACATAAAAGGAATTTTTCGACACTGGGAATATAAAGAAATAAATGATATTGACGATATTCTTCTCGTCGGAGACGAACGGACGTATCGTTTGATAGAACATATATTTCAGACCCTCGCGGAATGTTTTTCTTCGCGAAGAGTAAATATAGGAATGGACGAGGCGTATTTGCTCGGACGTGGAAAATTCAGTGACGAACATGGTTTTCCGAAAAAATTTGATATTTTGCTTTCTCATTTGAAAAAAGTTTCAGAAATAGCAAATAAATACGGCTTTCATCCGATGATGTGGTCAGACATGTTTTTTCGTCCTGTAAATGACGGCGACTATTATGGCAAAAATTACGGAATGAACAGTGTTCCCGAAAATATTAGAAAAAAAGTTCCTGAAAACATCGAGTTGGTTTATTGGGAATACTTTCAGACGGAATCGAAATATTATGACCGCATGATTGAACGGCATAAAGAATTTGATAAACCGTTTTATTATGCCGGCGGGGTAAGCTGTTGGACGGGATTTGTGCCGAACAATCGATATGCGATTGAAACATTGCGCGCGGCAGTTCATAGTTGTCAGAAATACGGGGAGGTACGAAAACGGAGGAAATCGACGCTCTGGGACATGATTTTTCAAAAGAATGGACGAGCGACGGAGAAAATCATTGGCATAAATGTTCGCGTTGCGACGCGATAGACGGCAAAGCGGCGCATAGCGGAGGCGAGGCGACCTGTTCCGCGAAGGCAAAATGCGAAGTCTGCGGTGCGGAATACGGAGAAATCGACGCGAAAAATCATACTCTTAAAGCGGAGAAGCAAAAGACGCTACGGCGGAAACCGCGGGAAATAAGGCGTATTGGATTTGCGAAGATTGCGGCAAACTGTTCTTAGATGCGGAGGGAAAGACCGAAACGACGCTTGAAGCCGTTACGCTTCCCGCTCTCGGTTATAAGGTAACGGTCAGCGGAGGAACGATTAAAGACCACACAGGGTCGAGCGGAAATTTCGCCAAAGACGCGAGCGTTACGGTAATCGCGAATACCCCGGAAGAAGGAAAAGAATTTAAGGGGTGGTATATCGGCGATGAACTCGTCAGCGAGGAAACGACTTATACGTTCAAAGTCACGGGAGAAGTAACTCTTACCGCAAAATATGAGGATGCGCAGAAAACTGAGGCTCAGAGCGGATGCGGTTCCGTCGTGTTCGGGTCGTCTGTTTTCGCGGGAATTGCATTGGCCGCGGCAGGACTTGTTATCGCCAAAAAGAAAAAAGATTAAAAATTTGAAAGACAGTTGAAATTCGGGGGCGGATAAATTATCCGTCTCCGTTTTTTCATGATATATTCTTCAAAAAAGGAAAATAGTCAATAATGCGGCTTTTCAGGTCAATATTATTGTGGAAACAGCTGTCCTCGATAGTGTAAAATAAAATTACTAAAACGGGAAAAGATTTTTCACTCTTTTCCGTCGGACAAAAATTAAGGAGGTCTTTTATGAAAAAGGGCACCGCAGTCGTTTTTTCGGCCAAGAGAGGTTTTGCGACGATTTTTGCGTGCGTCATGGCGGTTTGTTTTGTTATTCCCGTCGGAAGGACTGTTCCCTCATTCGCGCGGGCGGAAGAAATACAGACGCAGGAACTCGTTTCCGTAACGGGGGCGAGTATGCGCCGCGGGGATAAGGAAGCGGATAAACTCGATAAGTCCGGATTGTTATTGGAATCAGACGGCGCATATAACGGGTCGGTCAACGGAGTATTCGACGGAGATACGACCATAGAATTCGGGTTTCAGAACGACGAACCTTTTAGAACGGGAGTAGATTTTCTGTTTCACATTACCGACGCGACAGATTCCAATAATACGTTTACCGTGAAATATAGAACTTTGGACAGCTGGGGAACTTCGGGTGATTCGGGAGCATTCGTATTATATGAAAATCAAGTGCGTTCGTCGCAGTATTGGGGATACGAAGATACTTGGTATAACACGGAGCTTGCGACGGAAGGTCCGATGTGTTCGCCGATGTTTTCGGGGTATAATTGGAATCATTACGGTGCATTGAAATTGGTTTGGGAAGGCGACGTACTGAAAATACAGGTAACCCAGCATAACAGCGCTTCGGATTTTAGGACGATAGCGGCATTCGACGGAACGCAAGAATTCGTCGCGGGTACGAGCTGGGGACTTCCGAAATTATCTTTTCCGAACGGATATCTTATTTCCTTTGAAGCGTGGGACGCGGGTCCCGATATGTGTATTTCATCGATTGCTTCGTACGGGGAAATTTATGATTTTTCCTTAGAAACGCAAAATTCGCTCCCGCGTTTTTATGAGGAATGGACAAAAATACCTTTAATCGATGTGGATACGACTCCGATAACGGGCGTTGTCGGGCGGGAGACTCAACTCCCCGAAGCTACGGTGACCTTAGGCGGCGGAACGCCCGAAAGCGTTTATAAAGTGACGGTGGACGGGCCTGAGGGTTCCGCCGTGAAAAATAAAGACGTCACAGAGGAACTGAAATTTATTCCCGACGTCAAGGGGGAATATACGATTACATACCAAGGGGTGGAATCGTTCGAGACGGAAGGAGAGAAGAATCCGAATTTGGTAAAAGTCTCATGTACGGCGTATGAATTTTCAGACCCGGGGGCTTTGATTACGAAAAATGAAAACGTAAAAGTAGAGGCGGGGAAAACGAGCATATCCGTTGCGAGCGACGGAAGCGCATCGGGGCTCAGAACGACTTTCAGAGCCGGCGAATCTTCGTTTGCCTTTGACACGATTTTTGCGGGAGATTTCAGTCTGTCCTTGCAGGCCGATCTGATGGAAGTCGGAGGCGGTTTCGGGGAAGTGCGCGTGCGCTTTTCGGAATACGGAAATACAGGGAATTACGTAGATGTCGTCATGCTTCCCGGAATCGCGAGCTGGCGGGACTGGTTTACTCATATGGTCGTCGAATATAAAGGGGAAAGATTTACGACCAATTACGATGATTCCGATACCGTATGGAATACCGAACAGATAAAAGAATATTCGGGTACAGAGACGGCGGGCTGGTATGAAAAAGCAGGAATTACGGATTTTTTGGCGAGATTTTATCATAAACACGATGAGGGCGAGCGGAACGGCGTAAGCGGAGTAGGCTATATCGGGTTTGATTCCGAAACGCTTTCATTCACGACGAAATATCAGGGTAACGAATATACGGTAGCTTCCTTTACGGACGAGAAATACGGCTGGTCAAACGCTTTTGACGGTTTCAAACGAGGATATACCGTAGAAATCATCGTCAAGGACGCGGCGGAAGGCGCTTCTCTGACGATGACGGAGATGACGGGGCTGGATATTTCTCGGGAAACGCTGACCGCCGAAGAGAGCGAAACGTATTCCGCAATTTTCGACGGGGTAGAGAAAGAAGAATTGGAGGCTACGCAGGAAGACTATTACGACGAAGAACATGTAATGCTCTATAAACGGCTGGGTACGGGCGATGTCGGTTTCCTTTCCTCCGTGAAAAAAGATGTTTTCAAAAAAGTGACTTTGGACGGCAAGGAGACGGAAAAAGTCGATCTCACACAGGTCGGTAAAACTTTCGTGCTGTATTATTCCGACGGAATTACGCGTGAAATTACGGTCTTGCCCGATGTCACTGCACCCGGGTTGGAATGGAATATCGCTGCGGGAAACGAAATCATAAATCCGGGTGATTTTGTTTTGATTTCCAAAGAAGACGTATCCGCTTCCGATAAACTGGACGGAAATATTCCTTCGGAAAAAGTCGTCATTACTGTAAAAACGCCCGATTCGGAAGGATTCACAGACTATTTTGACGGTTTTTCTTTCGATAAAGAAGGAGAATATATCATTCGATATACCGTACGGGACAATGCGGGAAATGCTACTTTCATCGACAGGACGATTTTTATTAACTCTCGTGTGGCGCCGACTTTGAAAATTGACGGAACGATAGCGCAAAGCGGATTTACGGGCGGAAAAATTTCTTTGCCTTCCGCCTCGGCGACAATCGGCGATAAACAGTACAAGGTGACGGTTGTCGTTTCCTTTGACGGAAAAGTGATTTCCCAAAAAGACGCATCTTCTTCATCGGAATTTACGCCCGAAACGGAAGGGACTTACTATGTCAGCTATTATTCGAACGACGGGACGGAAACTCCTAACGAAACCGTCCGTACATTTGAAATCGAAATTTCAGACGATACTATCGCTCCGCAGATCGACGTAGAGTTCGAACGGACTTCGGCGAATATCGGAGACACGATTTCTCTTCCCGCGGCGACCGCGACGGATAACGCCGACGGAAGCGTGTCCGTTTCCGTAAGAGTAATTTTTGGAAATACTGAGGTTGCCGTGACCGAAAATCAATTTACGGCAGAAAAGTACGGAACTTATACGGTCATTTACACGGCAACGGATAAAGCGGGAAATTCTCAGGATATTCGTTTTAACGTCGTTGTAATGAAAGATGGCGAGACACAAGGCGGCGGAGGAAACGAATCGGGCGGATGCGGCAGTTTCATCGCCCCGTGGGGAATTTCGGGGGCTGTTTTGGTAACAGCTGCAGCCGTTGTATTTATAAAAAAGAAGAATGTTTGAAAGACGCTTACAGGAGGATAATTTATGAAAATTTTCAAAAAGATAATGGTTGTTTTATTTGCGGCGGCTTTTTCGTTGTCGTCTTTCGCGGCGTGCGCAGAGCAGGGCCAGACCGGAGGCGGCGGTGGTGATCCGACAAAGACGCAGTTGAAAATCGGCGTATATAACGGCGGACTTGGCTGGACCTGGGCGAGTACGCTTGCCAAAAAATTTGAAGAAAAATATGCGGACGTACATTTTGAGGAAGGAAAAACCGGCGTCGAAGTGCAAATCAGTCCCGGTGAAAAAACCAGTTATGAACCTGACCCGTTGATTACCAATATTCAAAGCGGAAATTATACGCAAGATATTTTTTATACCGCCGCGACCAATCATTGGGATTTTTACGAGAAAGGCGTCGCAGCGGATATCACCGACGTACTGACCGAGAAAGTCTATGACGAAAGCGGGAATCTCGCTTCTGACGGGAATGGAACAATGAGTATCTATGACAAAATGGATCCTTATTTCCAAAAGGGTTTCAAGGAAAGCGACGGAAAATATCATGGATTTCCGTATATGGACAGCATTGTAGGAATTGTTTACGACCATGACCTCTTAACGAGCAGAGGAATTTTACATGAAGATGCGGACGGCAACGTGACGGACTATCCCAAGACGTATGCGGAATTTCAGGAAATGCTCGACGAAATACAGCAATCTGGAATGATAGGACTCACTTATTCGGCTCAGGACGCGAGTTTCTATACTACTTGTGTTTATTCTGCGCTTGTGGCTCAAAACGAAGGTATAGATGCGGCTCAGCTGAATTTGACCTACGGCGGGGAGGAAGGAACTGATTATACGTTCCCCAAAGGGGCATTCTCGGCTTCGGAACTTGAAGAAATCGGAGGAACGGAAACTGCGGAAGGACAAACGGTAAAAATTACCGCTGCCAATGCCTATCTTTTATCGCATCAACCGGGAAAGTTGGACGCAATGGAATTCGTAGAAATGCTGTTCAGCGGGGGAATGCAATATTTGGATCCCAAAGTCAGTTTTGCTACTCAATCCTATTCGGAAACGCAAAAGAGTTTTATTAATAGCGAAAAACTTTCGCAGGAACAACCGGATAAAGCGCAGCCGATAGCAATGATTGTAGAAGGTGAATGGTGGGAGAACGAAGCGAGACAGCACTTTATCGATATGGGAACCGCTTTCGGAGAAAATAAATACGGATACGGAAAGCGCGATTTTCGGTTTATGCCTCTGCCTTTCTCGGACGACGCGAAATCGGATAAAGAAGTATATCACAGCCTGAGCAGCGGCTCGATTGCGTTCGTGAATGCCAATTCGGAACATAAAGACCTTGCGGCGCTTTGGATACAGTTCTCTTTGCAGGAAAGTTCGCTCGAAGCCTTTACGCTGGAAACAGGCGCTGTCCTCGGTTATGATTACGATCTTTCGGCGGAGCAGAAAGCAGAGCTTACGCCTTTTGCTCGGAACGTTTACGAAATTCGCAAAGAACGTGATAACGTCGTTATCAGCCGTCACTCGAATGCCTGCGATTTCAAAAGATACGGGGACGCGGCGATTGTATTCCAGTGCGGAATCGGCACGGCCAAATTCAAGGCTTACAGATTCGCAGGGACAACGTCGAAAAACGGAAATTTCGTTGGGTGTCAAGTACCGACCGAAAGGACGGTTGCAAGACGGAGGCGTGGGTTCATATTGCCGGCGCTGTTTCGAAAGAAATGATTTTGACCGAGGGACCGATGAAAGCGGATGTTATACATACGCTGACTGGGCTGTCGGTTCTTGCGATTCCCGGTGTCAATTCACTCACGCAGTTAAAATCGGCGTTGGAGGATTTGAAGAAGGAAGGTTTGCGGAAAATCAACACAGCGTTCGATATGGATTTTTCGACGAATTGCTACGTACAGAATGGGTTCAATAATTTATTGTCGCTTTTGGACGAGATGGGATTCCGTTTCGGAAGTTACGTATGGGATCCGAGATACAAGGGATTGGATGATTATATCTGGGCTCAAAAACAAATTGGGCAAGGCGGCGGAACAGTGTCTAGCTAGCCTCACTGGCAAGCAGTATTCAGTTGGGATAAGTTATAAAATCGTCAGGAGGAATTTATGAACGTTGACGGAACCGCAGAGCAGAAGAAGACTTATTATGCTGTTTTCATCGGCAATAGGTATAGTGTCGATTATCCGTACAATGAAGCTATTTTTGAAGCAAAGAATGTTGAGGCGGCGAAGCATAAAGCCGTAGAATACATTCATGTATGGAAACTTCATGATGAAAGAATCCTCAATATCCGCAAGATGAGCAATGAAGAATATCGCGAAAGAACGGAAAATCATGCGATATACATGCAAGAAGGATACATACGCTTTCGTGGTCACGAGAGTAAAAATGAAAGATGAAGAAACTATATATTAAGGAGTAAACGTTTATGAAATAAAGGATAATAAACTTGCAGTTCCTACGGGATATTATGGTAAAAGCGGATATTGTTGTTACCCGGAATATAAGTTTGATTTACCTAAACTTTACGGATAAAATCAGCAGTATATTTCAAGTAATGAATTTGAATCAGAGTATGGGAACATCGAAACATAGTAAAATTAAAAGAGAGATGCGACGGTAATGTTGCGTCTCTCTTTTAATTTAAAAAAGGTCTAACGAATTGATAGCTGGCAATGGCGTTTTTTAATTTCCTGATTTTTAAAAAAAATGGCATAAAATTGCTGATATACTTTTTATAGGTGAACAAAATGACGGCAAAAGAAAAAGTTTGTATTCTTAAAAATATTACCGATAACGAACTCCTCGTAAAAAGAATAAATGACTATGCGATGCGCTTTATGAGGGAAGAGAAGATTTATGATTATTTTTTCAGTTGTCCGATATACGGGATGGACGGAGAATTGATAGATTTGGAGTTTCGGAGGAAAGAAAGCGGGGATTTAGTTTACTGCGGCTATAATCTAAAAATTTATCTTCAGACGAATGGAGAATTAATATTTGAACAGGAATGCGGTATCTTCAAAGTTAAGTTAATAGACCGAAAATTTTTAACTTTATCTGATGGGAAACTGATTTTTGAAAATTGTATTATTGAGCCGACCTATAACGGAGTGATGATTAAACACAAAGGAGAAGAATGCCGCTTCAAAATAGAAACAGACAACGAAAAAAGGATTGAGGATAAAGAAGGAACTGTGCTTCTAAGCGGCGACCATATGGATACTTTTGCAATGATAACCGGATTAGTCGGTTTTGTCGGAGGAAAGGTTATTGAGTGCAGACCAAGGGTTCAACGCTATTCGAAAATAGAATTTTATATAAATGTTTGCAGCCCGAATGCTACTGATATCAGTTTTGAAATATCTGCATATTGCCCTAAATTTATTTCTGACACGGTAATAAAGCAAGAAGATTGTAACTTTTCGGGACCGTTTTCGGGAATTTGCTGTTCTTACAAAGATAAAGAAAAGCGCTTGTTATTTAGACCGACCAATACTTTGACGCGTTACTTGAAAAATGAACAGAACAAAAGTATTGTGTTGTATCTTCCTAAATTATATGGTGAAAAATTTGTTATTAACAAGCTATTGAATTCGTGGTGCAGTTTTCGGACAACATGGCAGGATTGTCCGATGTATGAAGATCGAGCGCTTCGCTATACGAGCGACGGCAATAATATTACAATAGACCTTACGCAAGAATACGGAAAAAATGCTGTGGCCGGTTATGGATTTATGTTGCGAAGGCAAAGCGAAGGTGAGCATATTGCGGTTTCAACGGGGGATAGTCTTTATTTCCCGTATATTATAGAAATAAAATAAAAAGAGGTGTAACATGGAAAAAATCAAAATTACAAAGAGTCAGCAAGCAGAAGTATCGACGGATAACGTTCGTTCCGTTAATCGTGAAGAAAAAGTTTTGTCCGAAATTCCTCGGCGTAAGCCAAAGAGTCAATTGGAGGAAGTTTGTCGAGGGAGCAACTACAGGACATACAAAAAGAATGACGGCGGTTATCGGACAAAAATCTATAATCAGCCGATCAATTATTTTGACGAACGCACAAAGAGTTATCGTCGATATGAAAATCAGCTTATAAAAACAAAGCGCTGCGAGGGAGAAATAAATTTTAACGGTTATGAAAATACTTCCGGGGATTTTTGCGTACGATTTGCGGAACAGATTTCGGACGGGGTTATTTTTACCGTTAAAAAGGGGAAGTATTCTGTATCTCTTCTGCCGTATCATCAGGTAATGAGTCAATCCGAAATCATCAATGACGAAAGCGGACAAAAGCTGATATTTAAAGAATATATCAGGGGTGTTGATTTGGAGTATACGCTTTCAGAGGGGAAAATTAAAGAAAATATTCTTGTTCATGACAGAACTTCGGAAAGTACAATTAAATTTATTTTAAAGATTCACAATTTAACAATGGGACTTGACGCAGGAGGGCAGACTCTGAATTTTAAGTCGGAAGACGATAACGAGGTGATTTTCAGAATTCCCGCGCCGAGCATGAGTGATGCGAAGGGGATTGTTTCGGAAGAAGTCTATTACGATATTGCGGAAAAATCAAAGGATGAATATGAGTTACAGGTAATTGCAGACTCGGCTTGGCTGAATGAGCCTGCAAGAACCTATCCTGTTTCTATCGATCCTACGATTATGAATTACGCAGAAGATTATATAGATACTTATGAACTGCGTAAGGAACCGAGCGCTCTTACAAAAAATACCTATAATATAACCACTCAATATTATGGAAATAATAGTTATTTTTCGAAGGTATGGATCCAATTTTTTTTGGACGATGTAATACCGAAGAATGCTATTATTCGTTCTGCCGTATTGCATATGCGTAAAACCGACAGATATGAAACCGGAACGCATTTATCGGATCTCGTAGTGAGACAGGTAAAAAACGATTTGTCTGAAGAAGGTTCGTTTGTTGGTAAATTGTGCGATAATTCAATATATACAGATATTATCGGAACAGAAATTAAAGAAAGCTACGAAGCTTATACCATAGACGTAACGGATACGATTCGTAATGCGGATTATAGAACGAAAGGTTTATTGTTTGAAGTGGCGGACCGTGATGCTGATGAATTCACTTTTATAATTTTTTCAGCTTATGTGGATCCGATCAAATACCGTCCGTATCTCGATGTCGATTATTATATTCCCGAAGAATTCAACGGCGGCGAAAAATATACGGCGGCTATCAACGATAAGTGCAATTACGTATTGAATCTGTATACGGGCACGGAACTTCTTGAATATCAGGACATAAGTATGAGCGGCAACCGCCTTCCGCTGCAAATTTCTCATATCTATAACAGCCTTTATAAATCAAAAAATTATTTTTCGGTCGGAAGCAGTAAGATAGAAACGGGCTTGCCGAATGGCTGGAAATTGAATGTCCAGCAGTATCTGTATAGTGAAGGCGAAGGAAGTGAACAGAAATATGTCTATATCGACCAGGCAGGCTTCCGCCACAATCTTTATCGGTATTTAAAGGTCGACGCAACGCCTTCGGGCTCGTCCTACACATTCGATACGGATAATTACGAATTCCGTGATGATACTATCGGAATGAAATATATCGGTTTGGACAAACTGATGGACAACGGCGGAACGGTTTACCAGTTCAGCGGCGGTATTTTGACTAAAATCACCGATAAGAACGGAAATACAATGCAATTTACATATGGAACCGACAACGAATGCAATTATGTCTTGAAAAGCATCACGGACGGTTGCGGACGTAAAGCTAATTTACAATACGAAGGCGGCTGTTTGACGCGGCTCTCTCTGCCGGACGGCACCGAAATTGAGTATCATAAGATCGGCTCATCGGTAAAATCTTTGGATAAAATAACGCATTCGGACGGGACTTCTTTGCGGTTTTTATATAGTTTTGACGACATATCGACGATTTCCGACGTCACCGGATATCGGTTGAATATCGTCAGAAACGAAAATCATTATACCTTCCAAGACGGTACTTCGGTTAATACAATCAGCGGGACCGATATAGTAGAACTGTGCGAGATAAGTGCGGAAAATGAAATCAATACGACAAACGAAGTTTGGCTCAACGACGGCTATTCCGTCGTCGAATACGAAAACGGCACGAAAACTTATTATAAATTCGATTCGGACGGCGTATGCGTCAATAAATTTACTTTGTCGGCAGACAGTACGCCGCGTGCCCTTACGTTTGAAGGTACAAGAAACGACGACAATCAGTCGTATCGTTTCAGCAGTTTGTCCGGCGTTGAGAGTAAACTCGCGGACGGTATGGGGAATTGGGTTTGCCCCGAGAACGGCACTCAGGTCGGGACGGGCTATGAACTCATCGGAAAAACAGGAGCGCAGGCCTATATGCAGCAGGATGTGTTTGCATATAATCTGAGCGCGCTTCGCGGCGACGAAGGTCTGGCTGTTGCCGCGCTTGTCAGGACGGATGAATACTGTTTGAATCCGTCGGAGGAAAGCGAGGCAAAATTCGAGCTGAACGTCTCTTTGACGTATTCGGATACATCGAAAAATAAAGAACGCGTATATCGGTTTGACGGAAGGATAAAAAACGAATACCAAATGGGTATCGTTCCCGTGTCGAATGAGGAACTCGACGGTTTGGTAAAGATATGCGTCAAAATCGATTACAGCAAATGCTATAACGGCGGGAAAGACAACATGTCGTTGCAGTATGGCTTGCCGCAAAGCGCGTTGAAAATAGAATCCGTCGAACTTGTCCGCTGTAAACTGAATAAAACGGTATCCGCTCCCGCGTTTTTCAACGGCAGCGAGTGTTTCGGACCCAAAGATATCAGCCGCGTATATTACGGCTCCGAATCGTATGTCGTCAATGCGGATACTCCCGAGGAAATGCAGTCGTTTGCAAACGACGTGGCAAATATGCTGGCCAATCCGGGAAAGATCTATAAAGACGGTGAAGAAATCGAGTCGGGCGTCGATTTGGCGACGATCAAATTAAGCGGTTCGATTGCGACCTCGTACAATTATTGGACGTTTAACAATAATTTGTTCAGCCTCGATTATGCGCCCCGCGGGTATTCGGAGGCAAAGAGCGCAAACGGAACGGCGCGCACGTGGAGCGATGCGCAGGGCCTGATCCGCCGCAGCGTTTTCATAAACACGAAAGGGGAAGAGTTCCACGTTTTCTATTATTACGATATACACGGCAATCTTGTGAAAGTGGAAGACGAAAAACTGCGCGACAGAAAAGAGTATGAATATAATTCGCATGGCACGGTCACAAAAGAGATAATCGGGAATACTCCGTCGAGCGGCGAAATTATTTATGAAAGCCAGACCGATACGAGCGGGTATTATACAGTAAAGGAGTATGACGAACGGTATTCTATCTTGGACGGATCGGACAACTGCGTATCCGTATATACGCAGAGCGTGTACGACAGTTATAAGGGCAGGCTGAATAAAGTGACGCTCCCGAACGGGCAGGCCTATAATTACGGGTATGGTGACGACGGTATGCTGAAATCCGTCTCGGCAGGGTTTGCTACGCGCGACGGGAACAGCGTGAATCATATCCAGAACGAGAATACGCAGTACGAGTACAATGCCGGACTCTTGACAAAAATTAATCGTACGGGCGCCGTTTATGAATTTGAATACGACGGCTATTCGCGGATCAAAAAAGTAAAATTCAACGGCGTTACCGTATATACGGCGGCATATAATAAAACGAGCGACGGAAAGAGCTATACCAACGTGAGTTACGGCAACGGCTGGAGCGGCGAAGAAGTGAGCGACGGGTACGGCAGATTCGTCGAAAAGAGCGTAACGAAAGACGGCGCGAAACAGGTGCTCGCGTCGGCGGAATACGACGAAACCACGATGCTGTTGAAGAGCCTGACGGACAGCGCGTGCGGTAGCGGAAAAACGACGGAATTGACGTATCTGTATAATGACCACGGCGAAGTCGATGCGGTCGAATATACGGGGTACAGAACAGGCAGGTACATACAGGAAACGGACAATGAAGGCTATGTCATAAGGACGGCGTATGAAAAAGGCATCGGCGAAAAGCAGGAATACCGCTACCTGTATAAAAAATTCGGCAGTACGTCGGGTAACCGAGTACCGAACGCGCCGCTGACGAAGATATACCTGCCGACGGGAAAGAAAGTGAAGTACGTGTACGATGCGCTGAACCGATTGGGAGAAAAGGGGATCGTAACGGACGAAGACGAATATTTCAGCGAACTGTACAGCTACGAAGAGGGCGGATATCGGGAATATACGGTCTATAACAGCTTGTTGAAGAACAACATTTCTCCGTTCTGTACGGGCGGCGGTTGCAGCGGCGGCTCCACGGGCGGAGGAGGCGGAGAAACGAAACCGCCGGTAACGGTGATTCGCCCCGACCGAAAAACGACGTTCATATCGAAAGTGGAATTCCGAGGGTTGAACCTTACGGATAAATATGAGTACGATAAGAACGGGAATATCCGAGAAAGGACAATCGGCGGGAAAAATATCCGTTATACCTACGACGATATCGACCGCCTGATTCGCGAGGATAACGCGGCGCTGAACAAGACGTATTTCTACGAATACGACGACTTCGGGAATATCGAAAAGGTGACGGAGTATAACTACACGACGGGCAACTCTCTTACGGGCGGGGTAACGAGGACGTATGCTTACGATTCGGATAAACGTCTGACCTCGGTGACGGAAAACGGAGTGACGCAGAGCATAAGCGGTTACGACGCATTGGGGAACCCGTCGAGCTACAAGGGCAAAACGCTGACGTGGACGCGGGGTAGGATGCTCGCAAGTTGCGGAAGCGACAGCTATCTGTACGATATGGACGGGGTACGCCAGGAAAAGACGGTAAACGGCGTAACGCATACCTACTATACGGACGGAACGAAGATCATCGCGGAAAAGGTCGGGGATAAAGTATTCGAATACTACTACGACGCGCAGGGCGTGATAGGGTTCAAGTACGACGGAAACGTGTACTACTACAAGAAGAACCTGCTGGGCGACGTTGACCGAATCTACGACGCGAACAAGAATCTTGTGGCGGAGTATAAATACGACGCGTGGGGAAATCACCGCATATATACAAGCGGGGGTATTGACATCACGGAAAATATGTCGTATAATAATAGTGTAGCAAAGCTGAATCCGTTCCGTTATCGTGGGTATTATTATGACGCGGAAACGGGCTTATACTACCTGAACAGCCGCTATTACGACCCTTCTATTGGCAGGTTCATCAATGCCGATGACATAAGCTATATCCAGCCGACTGATATCAACGGGCTGAACTTGTTTGCGTATTGCGGGAATAATCCGATTATGCGTAATGATCCTGAAGGTACGGCTTGGTGGCACTGGTTACTTGGTATAGGCGTTGCTTTAGTTGCGGCAGCGATAACCGTGGTTTCATTAGGTGCGGCTGGAATTGCAATAGGCGGAATGGCAGGAGCTATAATTCATGGCGCTGCGGTTGGTGCGTTAATTGGAGCAGGCTTTGGTGCTGTAGGCGGTGCAGTGGCGGGAGGTATATATTCTGCTGTCACAGGAGAAGATTTTTGGACAAGTGTAGGAGTAGGTGCTGCGGCTGGGTTTGGTATAGGTGCCATCATTGGAGCTGTTGTAGGAGGAACAGTTGGTGGTTTAAAATTTCATATAAGGGGATTTGGACCTAAAGAAATACAAACTGCAGTTAAAAATGTTTTAAACAGTAATGATAAAATGTCGCACATCCTTCAGGCTAAACATAAACTTCCTACTGATATTAATAAGGTTGGGAAGTTAATGAAAAAGACTTTATCTAAAGGCCAAATATCCACTTATAAGGCAGGTCCAGCAAAAATAGCAACTTGGTTTAAGGCGAAAAGCCAAATAACGTTTAGAATTATGGAAGGCATTATAAAAATTAGTGACTTTTGGATTTTTTAAAGGTATAAATTATGTGTTTATTTTATTATGACAATGATTTACGTAAGGCAGAAGAACGCCTGGATTTAGTAGCAGCAATAAATATTTTGTCAAGAAAGGTCGATTGTGAAAAAAATTCGAGAAATTTAAGTACATTGCTTATCAGTGCTTGGTTTTATTATTTTGAAGGAGATGTGAATAGTTCTCCAGTAACTTATGATGCGGACCTATTTATGTCAAAATGGAAAGAAAGCATTGATAAAGGGCTTAAAGAATTTTTTGATAGCGATTGTTTTTGCTTTGTCGCGGGATATACATTAAAATTGCATGGATTCTATTTTGATTTTGAATACGAATCCAAGGGGCATATGTTAATGGAACGATGTCGATTAATAACATCTAATGATAGGCTTTTAGGTTTTGCAAATTATAATATTGGCAACAAAGAATTTCCTTATAAAAATAAAGAGTATTATAAAATGTTATTTTCTAATAATTCGATTATTGATCAATACTTCTGTGAAATGATAGATCAGTGGAATTTAAAATAAACACAAGGCAGATTTAAAAGGAAAGCGGCGGCGCAGTAATGTGCAGCCGCTTTCCTTTGTTTATACTCAAAATGCTCACAAAAGGGGACGAGAGCGGAAAGGGGCTGGTATTGACATCACAGAAAATATGTCGTATAATAGTAGTGTAGCAAAGCTGAATCCGTTCCGTTATCGTGGGTATTATTACGATACAGAAACGGGCTTGTACTATCTGAACAGTCGCTATTACGATCCGTCCATTGGCAGGTTCCTCAATGCGGACGATATAAGCTATATCCATCCGACCGACATCAATGGGCTTAATCTTTACGCCTACTGTGGAAACAATCCGATCATGTTCACCGATGCAAGCGGTACGTCTTGGTGGGATGATATTTGGAAAGGATTGGTCGCGTTAGCTGCCGCAATTGTAATTGTGGGAGTAGTAGCTTTAGTTACTGTTGCGACTGGGGGCACTGCTATGCCGGTTGTAATTGGGGCAATAGCAGGAGGCGTTATCAGTGGAACAGTTTCAATAGGTACGCAATATTTAACTACAGGTTCAGTTAATTGGGAGCAATTTTTGTTGGATATTTCAATAGGTGGAGTTCTGGGCGCATTTGGCGGCTCTGCAATTGGGCAATTAGGCATGACTGCCGCAAGCTTTGGCGTAGAGTTTGCCGGAAGCCTTGCAAGCGATTGGATTGCCGGTGAAAGTTTAGACTTCTTAGGTGCATTTACGACGGCAGTATTTGCCGCAGGATTTGCTTTTATTGGCGGTGGAGGAGCTCAAAGTGGTCGATTAGGGGCAAGGCAAGCAGCTTTAGCGACAAAAAAGCAAATTTTAACAAAAAATGCGAACAAAGGTTATAGGAGTATAAATAATTTTAAGTTTGCATTAAAATCCAATGCTAAAAGAATTAAAAGGGTAACACAAGCCTTGAATAAAGCGTCAATAAGGGACATTTTGTCAAAGAAAAATGTTGGATATGGTCTCATGTCAACGATATTACAAGGTTTATTATTGTAAGAATATCATTTTGGAAGGAGATTTATAATGAAATGATTTATGTTTTATTGCCTTTTATCTTAACTGTAATTGTTCTTTTCATTTTTAAAATATTAATAAAGACAAAAAAAATAGAAGTTGAGAGTAAAGATGCTAATACAATTAAACAGCCGACCGCTTATTTATGGGCTGGGATATTAACTGTAACAATTGGACTTGCGCTAAGCTTATTAGCTTTATTTATGCCCGATGATATGATTGCTAACTACGATGAAACTGAATATTGGGTAAGATATATATTATTTGCAATCTTTTTTGTGATAAGTATATTATGTAGTAGTTTTATATTTTTCCAACTAAATTGGCGAATAGAAATAAGAGAAGACGAATTTGAATACCGAAATCTTTTTCGTAGGAAAAAAGTTTACAAATATTCAGAGGTGGAAGTAAAGGAATTGAGTCGATGCACAAGATTCTATCGCAACGGAAAGCATATCGTAGGTATCTCATTCTTGCAGGATAATTGCGATGCGTTAGAAAATGCGATCTACAAATATCGCAAAGAAGAAAAGAAAAAACAGACCTAAAAAGAGGGCGGTTGCACATTCCTGTGCGGCCGCTTTTCCTGTCTATCGGGCAACCGAGTGCCGAACGCGCCGCTGACGAAGATATACCTGCCGACGGGAAAGAAAGTGAAGTACGTGTACGATGCGCTGAACCGATTGGGAGAAAAGGGGATCGTAACGGACGAAGACGAATATTTCAGCGAACTGTACAGCTACGAAGAGGGCGGATATCGGGAATATACGGTCTATAACAGCTTGTTGAAGAACAACATTTCTCCGTTCTGTACGGGCGGCGGTTGCAGCGGCGGCTCGACGGGCGGAGGAGGCGGAGAAACGAAACCTCCGGTAACGGTGATCCGCCCCGACCGAAAAACGACGTTCGTCTCAGAAGTGGAATTCCGCGGTCTGAACCTCACGGACAAATACGAGTACGATAAGAACGGGAATATCAGTAAGAGGACGATCGGCGGAAAAAGTATCCGCTATACCTATGACGACGTCGACCGCCTGATCCGCGAGGACAACGCGGCGCTGAACAAGACGTATTTCTACGAATACGACGATTTCGGGAACATCGAAAAAGTAACAACGTATAACTACACGACGGGCAACTCTCTTACGGGCGGAGTAACGAGGACGTATGCTTACGATTCGGATAAACGCAGATGAGTAAGGAACCGATAGTTTAATACGAAAAGTATATTGAAAGGAAAATGTGATAAACATCAAATATATTTTTGGAATTTTGTGATTTTAATGCTTGATTTTGTTTGAAAAATGTGATATAGTATATGCGGAGGTGTTTGATATGGAGTTGCTGAAAAGAAAGATTGATGAATTTTTAAGCGAGTGGAAGCAAAATCCAGACAGATTGCCGCTGATTGTAAAAGGAGCAAGGCAGGTAGGAAAGACCGCATCCATACGGCAGTTCGGGGAGAGTAATTATACTAACGTTGTCGAAATAAATTTTTTGTTGCAAAAACAATACTGTGATATATTCGACGACGGTTTTGAGACGGATACAATTATTCGTAATATTACGCTTCATAATCCCGAGTTGGAATTTATTCCCGGAGAAACGCTTATATTTTTTGATGAATTACAGGCGTGTATCAACTGTGCGACGAGTTTAAAATCGTTCAAACAAGACGGGAGATATGACGTTATCTGTTCGGGATCGCTTATGGGAATAAACTATAATGAAATCGAATCGAACAGTGTAGGTTACAAAGAAGACTATGAAATGTATTCGTTGGATTTTGAGGAATTTCTGTGGGCGAAAGGATATAAAAAGGAACAGATAGAGGAGCTTTACCAAAGTATGGCAGAGGTAAGGCCGTTTTCTTCGGTCATACTTGACGTAATGTTTGAAAATTTTCGAGAATATATGGTACTAGGCGGAATGCCTGCTGTGGTAAGGTCGTTTGTGCAGAAGAAAAATTACAGCGGGACATTGAGCTTGCAGCGCCAGATATTGTTGGACTATGAAGAAGATATAACAAAGTATGCCGGCGGGCTTGATCACGGAAAGATACTGAACGTTTACAGGAAAGTTCCGGTGTTTCTTGGAAAAGAAAACAAAAAATTTCAGATTTCCAAAGTAGAACGCGGGGCAAGAAACAGGGAATATATCGGCGTTTTGGATTGGCTGAACAATGCGGGTATAGTAAATATATGTTATTGTATGGAGCAGCTCGAACTGCCGTTAAAAGGGAATTATAATCCGGATAACTATAAAGTTTATTTCAGAGACACGGGTTTGCTTGTAGGTTCTTTGGATGAAGAAGCACAGGAAGATTTGCGGAATAATAAAAACTTTAACACATATAAAGGAGCTGTTTACGAAAATATCGTAGGGGATATGTTGGTAAAACAAGGATATCCGTTGTATTTTTATAAAAATGACAAGGGAACGTTGGAAATAGATTTTTTTGTGCGAGACAGTAATTCATTGGTTCCTGTTGAAGTGAAAGCAAATGACGGGGCAACCCCTTCTATGAATAAGATAATAGACGCTGATAAATATCCCGATGTTCGATACGGAATAAAGTTAGGATATAAAAATATAGGATTTAACGGAAAATTTTATACATTCCCGTATTTCCTTGCATTTTTATTGAAACGCTTCTTGAAAGAGAGGTGCGGTTAAATGAAGCAATTTGAAAAAATACAGTTTCATGGAACATTTCGTGATTATCAGCGACGTGTACTTGACAACGCAGACAAATACTTGGAGGACGGAAAATCGATATTGTAGCAGCTCCCGATAGTGGAAAGACCGTTCTTGGGTTTGAATTGATCCGCCGACTTGATTCTCCGTGTATCATCTTATCGCCTACGACGGCGATTCGTCAACAATATCAAACTTCTCAACTCTCTAACTCATCAAGCGTTATACTCTGCTGTTGAGATGATTCTGGCGATAGTGATTTCTTTTTCGGGGGTGTAAAGACGATATATCGTATAATAAGGACAAATAAAGTTGAATTCTGCGGCAGTAGATTAAACTGAAAAAGGTTGTAATTAGGTTGATTTGGCAAAATAATACAATTTAGAGGTGTAAAATGTCAACTGGTGTACTGGCAAATGGGGAACTAATGCAAACTTATGCGGATAAGTTTATGGATATATATTGTAAGGATAAAAATTCTCGCTATCGTTCATATGATTATATTCATAGCTTTTATCTCGCAAAAAGGTCAGATAATAGAAATAAAACGCTCGATAAAGTTGCTTTGCGGTTATTTGCATTTTTAGGGAGCTGGGGTATGCTTTGCCGCGGCGCATTTCTCATGCAAAAGGATTATCGTTTTTTGATTCCAGTCATAAAGATCTTAAATAAAACTGATTACAAGGAACTCTGCAATGTTGATTTGTTTTCTTTTGATATTGAGGCGTACATAAGAAAAGTTATTGACTTGAAAAAAGAATTAAATGACTATTTTATAGATAAAACTTATTATAATTTGAAGGGGCCCTATCGAATCAATAAAAATTCAAAGGATAAAAATAAGAAGGTACATGACACGGTAATAGGAAAAATATTGATGGCGACTTTGGGGTGTATTCCGGCATACGATGAATATGTCGTTGATGGGATGAAAAATGAAAAATTATGCGCTACGCTTGGCAAAAGAAGTTTGAAAAAACTTGTTAATTACAGTCGCGATCATAAAGAAGCTTTGGAAAAAATTATGGGTTCAGTAAATGAAAAAGTGCATATCGAAAGTGGTAACAAGGAGTTGAATTACCCTGTCGCTAAAATATTAGATATGATATTTTGGGAATATGGGTATAAGTTAAAAAAGGAGCGGTCGCATTAAGAAATGCGGCCGCATTTTTTTATTAAGGAGTATTGATATGCACATAGACTTTTATTTATAATAAAAAAGGCAAACGATAAAATATTTGATAGCAGGGTTATAGGGATTAAAATATATTTAAGAAGCAAGCCGTTTGCCGTAAAAGCAATCGGCTTTTATAATTTTTACAGATCGAAAAAACATAGATTTACCGATTTTTTAAAAAAATCGGTGTTTAAAATCTGGTAAACTTAAGGTATAGGAGGAAAAAGATGAGTGCTAAATTGATAAAAATACGAACAATTATTGATTTCTTTCTGTTGAACAGTAATTTATCGAGGGAGCTTTTGATCAAACGAATTAACAAATTGATAAAAATTCATAATACGCAGGTAAAACAGGGAAGATTTCATGAAGACGCGATGGAATACATAAGCACGGCAGAACAACTGATTTTCTTAAAAAATACAAAGAAACGTGTATATGAATTTTTTGAAGGAACTGAGTATGAAGATATTATAAAAGCTCGGTATAGAGAACGCGGAAATTATAATTACATTGCCTATGAACTACATATGTCGCAAGGCAAGTATTATTATATGATGAATAAAGTATATAGTTTTTTTGCTAAAGAGTTATATAAAGTCGGCTTGATAAAATGTCAAAACGGAGAGGATGGCATGAGTGTTATCAGAATGTTTTTCAGTCGCTTAAAAGAGATAATTTTTAAAGAAGACGGACATATAAAGTCTTACAGTAAATTTGATATTCGGGTCCAAGAAAATTTTTTGTTTATAAAAATACAAGAATGTATAATTCAATTTGTATTTTAAACAGGAGGAAAACGATGGAAACTATTGAAGAAATGATTGAAAATTACGGAATTGATAATTTTGTTTTGGCGCTACTGATAATCATAACGACGGGATTTGCAAAAATACCCTTAAAACTGATAACAGCCAAGTGGCAAAATAAAGGCGTTAATTTAAACAAATATATAGTATTGTTGCCGATTTTATTCGGAATAGGATACGCAGCGTTATATACATATCTATTTTGTGGAACGGCTTGGAATGAAAGCACATTATCGATAGCTCTGACCAGTACGACATTAAGCTTATCGATTTACGCGATCACCGAGAAGTTTTTCGAAAAGAAAAAGAATGGGACGGCTTCGGAAGAAAGTGAGCGACTTAAAGTTTCAGAAAATTCTGTTTCGGATAAGCCTGTCCAAACAAAGCATTTTATTGTGAAAAGGTGAAGCTATGAAAGCACATTTGCAAAAAAACAAGAACAGCGGTAAACTCATCGTGTTTGAAGGTACCGATGGGGCAGGTAAGACTACGTTAATCGAGTTGTGCAGAGAATGGTTGGCGGCGAAATACGGAAATGAAAAAATCATATGTCTAAAACAGCCTACGGATTTGAGCCGAAAAACAAAACTCTTTCAAAAAATGATGTATTCCCCGAATCATCAAGATATAGACTATAGGGCGGTACAGTTATTGACTTTGTCAGACAGACTCCAGCATGATTATGAGGTTATAAGGCCATTGCTTAGAGATGGGAAAATCGTTATTTGTGATAGATACCTTTACACGAGTATAGCGAATATGTTTGCCCGCGGATATAAAAAAGAAAAATGGTTCTTTGAAGCTGCGAAACAAATTGTACGTCCGAATATCATTTTTTTGATAACCTGTCCTGCAGAATTGGCTATCCGACGGATCAAGAACCGTGCAGAAGAATGTGACCGTTATTTAAATGAGGAGTTGTTGAAAAAAGTACGGGAAGAATTTCTGCGTTTGGGGAGAAGATATGACTTTCAGTTCATCGATACGGATAGGGAGCCAACCGCGGCTTTTGGTGATGTTAAAAAGATATTGGAGGTATCTTTATGAGGGGAAGTGATTTAAGTTTTATTCTTTCTGTTTTACAGGGGGAAAAAGTAAAATATAAGCCATCAGATTGGTATTCTGTACTTGGTTTTCTCGAGTTTCATCGTATAAATGTTTATTTTTACGGTAAAGCGTTGGAAATCGGTATAGAAATACCCGAGCGAATCGCAAAAGTATTATTTGAATCAAGTTCTGAACAAAAATTGCTTTGTCAAAAGAAAGCTGAATATCTACATATGGTTTCTATTGCGTTGGAACGAGCGAAGATCAATCACGCTTTTTTGAAAGGAAGTATTTTGCAATGTACTTATTTTCAGCAACTTACGAACGAATATTTCAGTTGCCGTAGATACCCGCAAAAGATACAGATATATAAAGAGGGCGAGAGAAACGGCAATGATATAGATATCCTTGTCTCGCAAAAGGATTTATCGAATATTGGTGAAGTTTTGCGTGCGTTAGGATTTCGTCAGGGACGATATGATTCTAAGGAAAGAAAATTTATTGGTTTTTCGAGAGAAGAAATACTGACTCGACGAATGAACCGCGGAGAAACGGCGCCGTACCTCTTGATGACGGAAGATCCGTTATTACCGTTTGTCGAAGTCGATGTGAATTTTTCGTTGCATAATCTTCCCGGGGACAAAGATGTGGATGGCTTCTTAGAGAATACGAAAATAATTAACGGGGTTAGAACGTTGGAGCAGAATAAATTTTTTCTTCATTTGCTTGCGCATCAATATAAAGAAATTTCTTTATACGATATGTGGCGCAGAAATAAAAATCAATCCCTATATAAATTTTTGGATATCTACCTTTTCCTGAAAAACGGATTGGTGTCCTATGGGGAGTTGTATGGATATTGCCAAAAGGAAAATATTCGGCAGATATGTTGCAGTACAATAGCAGATGTGGTATCAATTTTTGAATCGCTGAAAGAAAAACGGGCTTTGGTTGAATTTTTACAAGATATTCATGCATCGGCTAGATCACAGGAGGTAATTGATTATAACTCGCACAAGACATTTACGGTAACGGAAGGGATTTTTAAGAGATATTTGTATTTTGAGCAAAGAAGATTTTTACGGGAGCGGAAAGGGTATGAATAAAGATATAAAAAAAGATTTATACGAATTGATATCGGAGCTTCAAGGGGTGAAACAGAATATGAACGAAAACGATTCTTTGAAAAAAGATTTAGGTCTCGATTCTTTAATGTTGGTATCCCTGATTGTTGCAATCGAGGAGCGGTTTCATATAGAAATCAAAGACAGCGATTTGTCCGCGGAGAACTTGGAGACGGTTGGTAATTTATGTACAATGTTGGAGAAGTATATATGAACCTTGTTAGAATGTTAATGTTTCGGATAAGAAAAAACGGAACTCGGACCTTTACGAAAGATTTCGAAGGATGCATGAAATATTCTGATTTATATCAAAGAATTCAGATCGTAGGTGAAGCGTTTCGCTCATTGCCGTCGGACAACGTGATATTGAGATGCCGGAAAGGTAAAAATATGGCGATAGCGATATTATCAGGACTTTATTCAGGCAAGAAGATTATTCCCGTCAACCGGCTGCTGAAAGAAGAGCAGGTACAGAATATAGCTGAACAGTTCCATCGCTATTGCTATGTAACGGATGAATATATTGAAGGCGCAGTTAATATTGTTCCATCAGGTTTGTATCCGTCGGTATCGGTTCCAGAACCCATCGTACTTTTCACGTCCGGAACAACGGGTAAATTTAAAGGAGTACGGCTTACGCAAAGCGGCTTGTTATTCAATATAAAGGAAATAACAAAAATCGTTCGTTATAAACCCGAAGATAAAATGCTCATTTCCCGTTCGCTGGCACATATAGCCGCGTTAGTAGGGGATCTGTTTGTCGGAATATTCAGCGGGGTAAGTTTTTCATTCTACGACGGCCCGTTTTCACCTTGGGCGATAAAAAAAGAGATACAAGAAAAAAGGATAACATTATGGAACGGAACCCCGACATGCCTGTTTTCATGTGCGGTACTACATACGGAGATTCCGATAGAGAAATGTGTACTTTCAGGAGAAGTCCTTACGGAGAGCGTATATGAGCGCATAAAAAAGAGAATGCCGAAAACAATATTTTATGTCGGATACGGTATGACGGAAGCAGCACCGAGGATATCGATGGGAAGATTGCCGAAAAGGATTCAAAGAGGATATGCCGGGAAGTTATTAAAAGGCATAAAAGCCCAAAGTTGCAATGGAGAAATCAAGATAAAGTCGCCGGCATTGGCGTGCGGATATATAGGTGAGGCAGGATTTATGGGGAAGTGGTTCCATACCCACGATAGAGGATATATAAAAGGGAAAAAAGTTTATGTTTTAGGAAGAGTGGACGGATTGATCGTGCGTGGCGGGGTAAATATAGATCCCGTTATGATTGAGGAAGCGATACAAGCGGATCGAAATATTGCACATTGTAAGGTTTACGGAAAGCCAGACGAAATACTGGGACAAAAGATTTGCGCGGTGGTTCAGCCGCTGAATGCAGGCATCGTAACGGCGGAATACGTTATGGATTTGTGTCGGAAACAGCTTCCGGAATTCATGCAGTGTAACAAAATTGAGATAATAGAAAATTTTAAGATCGGAGTGACTGGTAAAAAATGAATGAATCCGAGTATATTGAATTAAAAGGGGTATCTCCGTTTAATCGTTTCTTTTTCCGAAGTTGCTATTTTCATCAATTGTTGGCTTGTTATAAATACTTCGGAGTGTCTCCTGAAGTCGTGATAGGAAATTATTTGAATTTGTATGTCAACGATGCGGGAAGGCTGAAGACAAAAGAGATTCAGGTTTTTGATAAGGAAACGTTTGAAGCGCTCACAGGAATCAGACAAATAAAATATTGGCCCCAAGGGGCGATACGGAAAGTATTGATTGAAAAACTGAAAATGAGAGTCCCGTCGATTATTGTTGTAGACTGTTTTTATATACCTTTTCGGGCAGATACATTCGGGAAAATCCATACCGATCACTATATAAGTGTGTACGGATATGATCCAATAAAGAAAGTCTTTATTATTTTGGAACATGAGTCGGAAAAGGATTTTCGATATGTGAGACATGAGTTTCCGGCGGAGGCTTTGGAAAATGCATACCAAGGCGGTGTTTCGTGTTTGCAACAAGGACGAGATCCGTTTATAACATTTGAAAAGTTGCATGAGCCGGATAAAAACTATTTTGAAAAATTAAGAGAGCGGATAAAAGCGTATACCAAAGAAATCAAAGAATCATATTGTGTTTTAAAAAAGTATTTTTGTGCCGAGGGAATCTTAAGTAAGTTTAGCAATATGGAAAAGGGGGTATACAAAGATTTATATTGGCAAAAACTTAGACAAATGCATCAGTTCACATTTACATATCCGAAATTATCAAAGGAAATGAAGAAAAATTTTTTAGATATCATTAACGGTTATAAGACGCTAATTTCTATCTGCGGCAGTATTGAACAAAGGGAAAATCTAAAAGAGAAAATAATATCGCAAATTAAGACTATATGCGATAAAGAAAAACGTATAAGGAATTGGATGCTTTATAAAGCAGAACAAAGTGAAGTACGCTGATTGAAAGATAAAAATGTAAAGGGTAAAATATACAATAAATATCCTATTGTTTATAGGATATTTATTGTATATTATAACATTTCTCGCGCAGTATAATATATAAAGAATATAATGATTAAACGAGGGCAATTGTGCGGGAAACTTTTGAGTCAACGGCAATTTATAACAGAGTCGAAAAGTTAAGATTAGAAAAGAAGTGGACTATATATGAATTAGCTAAACACGCTAATATATCTGTTAATTCATTATACCGATGGAGAGATAAAAAGTCTTCCCCGTCTTTATATTTGTTGGAAAATTTAGCGGAAGCGTTTCAAGTATCTTTGCTATATTTATTATTTGATATAGAGCGGGTTGATTTTTTAACAGTTGAACATCGAATGGTTTTAGATAAATGGAATAGATTAAGCCATTCACAAAAGAATGCGGTTTTAACAGTCATCAATTCATATAATAATGACTAATTTTAAGTATATATATAATAGGATGGAAATATTATTTTATTATATAAGTATGTTAATTTAGTAGATTTAAAGTTGAAAAATAACTGATATTAATAAAATTCGGTCATAAAAAAATTTTTCGTACGGAAAACAGACTATTTATAATAGTCTGTTTTTTTGTATGTTTTTTATCATATTTAGAAAAATTTTCCAAAAGGGTATTGACATTTTCTATAGATAGTGCTACAATTTAATCAGAATTTAATCGATTAAATAAATGGCGTCAAAAAGTAAGACAGAAATGTACAAAAAAATGTATGTAAAGAGTGAGGAAATAAAATCAAGCTATGGCGGGCAATTGGCGATATACTGTAATCGGCATGGAGAGACCGCGTGTATGCACTTTATGAAAGATTTTAATTGTGAAAGGAATTTCTTTTGTCCGACAGAGTTATTCTTGGAAAAAACTAAAACGAAAGAAATCGTTGAAATGAAAGACGATAGAGGGAACATTATTAGGGTTATACCTTCGGGGTTCCATAACTACGAAAACCTGTTTAATGCAGATGACTTGATTTCAGCCGGCGTTTTTGTACAAGAGATCGAGCGTTTGCAAAAAAATAAAAAGTTAGAGGAGGAAAACTATGAGCAAAATTAAACAGAGACGTGTCTTGAACTCAGTATTGGTTGTAATTATCGCCTTTCTGTTCGGGCTGATTTCTTTGTTTGCGCTGCTTCCGAAAACAAATGTTTTTGCACAAGCAGATTCAGGATCGGATGCAGATGTCGGCAACTATTCGTCCATGTCAACGGATGTGATTTATCAAATAGTCACAGACCGCTTTGTGGACGGAGACCCTTCTAACAATCCTACCGGTGAAATTTATGATAAAAATAATTTACGTAAATATCACGGCGGGGATTGGGCAGGAATTACACAAAAATTGAACGAAAACTATTTCACAAATATGGGTGTTACGGCTTTATGGATTTCTTCGCCGGTACAGAACAGCGATTATATCGATCCGTCAAATGGATGTGCGCCTTATCACGGATATTGGGGCCGTGATTTCTTTACTCCGAATCAGTACTTTGGTACGATGGAAGAGTTTGAAGAACTTGTCGATACGGCGCATGCAAAAGGAATCAAAGTCATTATCGACTTTGCGCCGAATCACACCTCGTTTGCGGTTTATGACGGGGTGATTCAACCGAACGACGGTGTCCTTTACAGAGACGGGGAGTATGTAAGTACATACAGTAATGATCCGAACGGTATTTTCAATCATGTTTCCGATCAGTGGGCTGAATTCGATACTTGGGAACATACGGTTTATGCGCCGTTGTTTGGTTTGGCGGATTTGAATCAGCAGAACGCTACGACGGATCAGTATCTTAAAGACGCAATCAAAGTTTGGTTGGATGCAGGCGTTGACGGTATTCGAGTAGATGCGGTCAAGCATATGTCTTTGGGCTGGCAAAAGAATTGGGTAAGCGATATCTACGACTATAAACCTGTGTTTATTTTCGGTGAATGGTCGCATAGCGCCACGACGTCTGAGCCGAATATGGAAAATTTCGCAAATGAAAGCGGAATGAGCCTTTTGGATTTCAGATACAACACGGCGATTCGCAGCGCGTTGGCCAATGCAATGACCAGCGGATATACTATGGTTGATTTCCATAATACGATGATGGCTATGGAACAGGATTATGATTTTATCAATGATCAGGTCACGTTCTTGGACAACCACGACCAATCCCGTTTTATGACTGAGGCCGGTTACAATGAATTGACATTGGATATCGCTTTCACGCTTCAGATGACCTCGCGCGGCATACCGTGCATCTATTATGGCACAGAGCAATATATGGCCGATGCAGCGGGTGGCAAGAGCGATCCTTATAACCGTGCGGATATGACCGGATTCGATCAATCTACGAGAGCTTATCAGATTATATCGAAGTTGGCTCCTTTACGCAAAACCAATCCTGCGCTTGCATACGGTTCTACGCAGCAGAGATGGTTGAACAACGATGTTTATGTATTTGAAAGAGTATTTGGCGACAGCGTTGTTATGACGGCAATCAACAGGAATCAGAGCAGCGGTTATCAGCTTGAAAATCTGATGTCCAGCCTTCCGAACGGCACTTATTATGACGTTTTGGGAAATCTTCTTGGTGGTGGCAATATAACCGTTACAAACGGCAGTGTATCCGACTATTATCTCGGAGCAGGCCAATGCGCGGTATGGCAATATACGGCGGACGATGAAGGTACTCCGATTATCGGCAATATCAATCCGAAGATGAGCAAACCTGGTAATACGGTTACGATTACGGGACGCGGTTTTGGCGATACGACGGGAAGCGTGGCTTTCGGTACGGCGAATGCGCAGATAGTATCTTGGTCGGACAGTATGATTAAGGCCATCGTTCCCGGCGGCGTTGCGGGAGAAGTTGACGTAGTGGTAACAAATGCAAACGGCACATCGAGTGAAGCATTTGCAGGATTCGATGTTTTGTCGGGTGCTCAAGTATCGGTTCGCTTTAAGGTGAATAATGCAACTACGGATTACGGAACGAACGTTTACATTGTAGGCAGCGTACCTGAACTCGGAAGCTGGGATACGACGAAAGCGATAGGGCCGTTGTTTAACGATACACCGACGATCGGCGTATATCCGACTTGGTTCTATGATATCAGTGTGCCTGCAAATACTCAGATAGAATACAAATTTATCAAGATAGACGGAGCAGGGAATGTGGTTTGGGAAAGCGGTATGAACCACGTTTATACCACGCCCGCCAGCAATACCGGCGAAGTAACGGTTAATTGGCAGTAAAATGAAAAGGCAGGGAGCATTATGCTCTCTGCCTTTCTTACAAAGACTGAGGTGATAGTTTGAAAGTATGAGGTTCGCTTTCTTTCCGTTGGATAGCATATTCTAACATTTCTACTGCATTTTTAACTTTCAGCTCGGAAGGTAAATAAATTTTGACCATTTGATCCGAAGGCAACGTTATTTTTGCATTGTTACATATCACCGCTGTTTTTTCTGCCGCTATATAGGGGAAACTGCAAATGGCAAGAGATATGTCACTAAAAACGATATGCTCGTCTTTATGTTGCCGTAAAAATTCTATCAGATCGGCATAAGTGCTGACTACATACAGTAAATCATCAGCCAAAGCTCGTTTCAATTTATTCATATAAGGTTGATTTTGATATTTGCTCGTAACGAAAATCAGATGCGATGTTTTTAGTTGAGTTTTAGCGTAATTGATGATTGCGCTGAAGTCATTATATGATTTGAAAAACAAAGAGTCTTTGATTGTCATATCAATAGCCACGATAGGCACATAATAGCTTTCTTTCAAAGTATAAAACTGTTGCTCAGAAAGGTCGATGCAGATAATACCGTCTATATCTTTTTGTACGGATATGGAATCGGATTCAACAGGGGGAAGTAATAGAGTTTTATAATCTCTCTCATATAAGAATTTCTGTAAAGAGCATATTAAATCAAGACATTCTTCACTATGGTAGAATGTAGAAGTCGGGCGGTTGAAACATAAGCCGATCGTGTTGTTTTTATCGGTTTCTGCGTCCGCAGAACGTAATGCCCGCGCGGTCGAAGAAGGGAAGAACTGCCGCAAATTACAGATTTGTAAGACTTTCCTTCGTGTTTCTTCCCGAATTTTGACGTCTTGATGGTTATTGATAATATAAGAAACGGTTGCGGTAGAAACGCCGGCTTCTTTCGCAATATCATCAATAGTAACAGGCTTTTTGTCTTTTGGCCGCTTTCTCGCAGCGCCTTTTTGATAATTATATTTACGGCATAAATCTAATATCTTTTGTCTTGTTGCTTCCGCTACTTTCTTATCGGTGCGTTCGTTAATGACATACGATACCGTAGCGGTAGAAACATTCGCCATTTTTGCTATCGTATTGATAGTGATAATACCATTTGTAGTAACTTCTTCGTTTTTCATAGTAACATAATATTACCCTAAAATGAATCCGTTGTCAAATCAATTTACGATTTAATCGATTAAATAAAAAAATTTAAATTTTGGCAATTTTTTTTTCAAAAGGGTATTGACAAATAAAAAATCTATGATATAATTTATATAACCGATTAGTTAAATCGGCAATAATTAAAATTTTTAAGGAGGATTTGTTTTATGCTAAAATCAAAAAGGGGAAAGCTCGGCGTAATATTGACTTGTATATTGTCGCTTTCCTTAATGGGCGCAGCATTGGCTGCATGTTCCTCGCATGATGGAGAGGTTAAAGTGACCTTTTACGACGGGGATAAGGTAATCACGGAAAAATGGGTGGAGAAAGATGGTACGTTAGAAGAATTTACTCCTGCGGATGTCGGATATGAAAAGGGGGAAGGCTTTACTTTCTTTGATTGGTTTTCTACCAAGAATTATACTTTTGAAATGGATTGGGAAGAAGCGATAACAAAAGATAAAAATGTTTATTCCGCTTGGTATTCTGATGAGGAGGATACCCGTACATGGACGATAGCGGGTGAGTCGCCTTCCGGCGGCCCGCTCCGCGAGATTGGATGGAATGGCGGAATCATTGACGAAGGTGAAGTGCAGAACGTTCTTGCCAAAGCCGAAGGGAAAAACGAATTTAAAATAACGATCAATTTATATGCGGGAGATTCGTTTCAGTTTTGCGTACAGGATGAAGATGGCGTATGGGCCACAAATTCGGATGGTTCGTCGGTGGCACGCGGCGGCAGATTTATGGAGGATGACGAATATTTCTCGATAGCGAAAGACGCTTTGAGCGGCGGACAGCAAAATATAACGGTTGATCAAAGCGGCAATTATACGTTTACCCTTTTGACGGATGCGGTAGATCAGAACATCAGTGATATAACGTATGTGCGTAACGGAGACGCTCCTGAAGTTGTGCTTGATCGTTCCGATTTCACATGGTATATCTATGGCAGCTCTACCAAACAGAACGACGATTCTATTGTCGGGAATATGAATTGGGGTAACGGATATACGGACGAAGGGCTTGCAACGAATATGAGCACTTACGCGATGAAGAAGATATCAAATAATAAACCTGACGGAACGGGAACTTGGGTTTTGACAGGTGACTTTGCCGTCGGAGATGAGTTCTTATTCTCTGTATTGCGTGTAAACGGCAAGGCGCTTGCAACGGAAGCCGGTACTTTGTTTAAATATGATGCAATAACCGAATTTAACGGTTTGGAGGCAAATTTTGAAGAAAAGGGCGACGGGAAAAACATAGCGGTTAAAGTCGCGGGTACTTATACGTTTACCTTGACGGTTACGCTTGATTCTGAGACGGATTTGCTGAAAGGAGCCATTGAAGTCGAAGATAATTTGGATGTATTAAAGAACGGAGATTGGAAGGTATTGGGAAATCGTCTGTCTCTCGACCAGATCACGGGAACGGGCGGAACGGAAAACGGACATCTCGGTATTACGATGACGGAAGAGGAGTATGCCAAATACGATTCCGATTTGAACGGAAACAATTTCGGCGCGGGAACGAATGTTAAACGGTTGACGAAAGACGAGACTGCATCTACCGACGGAAAAGCCGTTTTCAAAATTACGTTGAAGATGGATGTAGGCGATTATTTCTATTTCTGCATACCGATTACTGTTTGGGAAACAGGGAGATATGATCCTGAGAATCCTGATAAAAATTATAGTTATGCCACCGCAGGATATGATTCGAAAGTAGCGCCTACAAAGGAAGACAAAGATTTATGCGCGGGAATCACAAATGTATGGGGAAGTAACTATGCATGTAAAACAGCCGGCACTTATACGTTTACCTTAACGATTAGTGCAGACGGAGAATGTAGTGTAACGGCGGTTGCCAATTCGTAAAGACTGTTGTAACGGGGCGGCAAAATTGCCGCCCCGTTATAGATAAAGGAGAACGGCATGAACAAGACAGCTATATTACATATTCCTAAAAGTCAATATTCTTTTGCATATGATTATAGAGAGCTGCGAATTCGGTTAAGAACGGCAAGAAACGATTTAGATAAAGCAGAAATTATATATGCGGTCAAATACGATTGGCTGAAAGACAGAAAAATCAAACAAATGCAAAAAAGCTATTCGGATGCGCTCTACGATTATTACACGGTGTCGCTTGACGTGCCGGACTCACGGATAGGCTATATATTTTTATTGCAGAGCGGGGAAGAGCAATATTATTATTCTGAAGAAGGATTAACGGTAGATTACAATCACGAAAAGAGTTATTACAACTTTTTTCAGTATCCGTATATCAATGAAATAGACGTTCATAAAAAAGTAAAATGGTGTGAACAAGCAGTTTTTTATCAGATATTCGTTGACCGGTTTTGTATCGGAAGCAGTTTAAAAGATAAAAAATATATAGATAAGAAATGGGGCGAGCTTCCGCAGCCTAAAGGGTTTTACGGCGGAGATTTGAAAGGCATAGCCGAAAAATTGGATTACCTAAACGACTTAGGAGTGAACAGCATCTATTTAACGCCTATTTTTCAATCGCCAAGTAATCATAAGTATGATACAATAGATTACGACACGGTTGATTCGATGTTCGGGGCAAACGAGGATTTACGTGAATTGGTAGAGGCAGCCCACAAAAAGGGGATAAGGCTGCTGTTGGATGCGGTGTTCAACCATTGCAGCTATTTGTGCAAACAATTTCAAGACGTAATGGAAAACGGCAGACAATCGGAATATTATGATTGGTTCATAATTTACGGCGACAAACCCGACTTAGAGAAAATGAATTACGAATGTTTCGCGGCGTGCAATTATATGCCGAAATGGAACACAAATAATTCCGAAGTGCAGAAATATTTATTGCATATAGCGACAAAGTGGATTGAAGACTACGGTATCGACGGTTGGCGTTTGGATGTTGCGGATGAAGTATCGCACGATTTTTGGCGTAACTTCCGAAAGGCGGTAAAAGCCGTGAAACCCGATGCGATGATCATCGGAGAAAATTGGCACGATTCCCGCCCGTGGCTCGAAGGCGACCAATTCGATTCGATAATGAATTATTCGTTTACAAAGGCTTGTCTCGATTATTTCGCATACGGGAAATATACGGCGCAGCAGTTCTGCAATCGGCTTTCAGAGATATTGATGCGGAATACGGATCAAGTTAATGAAATGATGCTAAATCTATTAGACAGTCACGATACGGAAAGGTTTCTCACGAACACGGGAGAAAATAAGGCAAAATTGAAAAGTGCGCTGGCTGTTATGTTTGCTTTTGTAGGTATGCCGTGTATCTATTACGGTACGGAAATCGGTATGATAGGCGGATACGATCCTGACTCGCGTCGTACATTCGATTGGAATGAAAGCCATTGGGATAAGGATTTGCTTACAACAGTAAAAAATCTTGTAAAATTGCGTAAAGAGAAAATTTTCGGCTGTTTGAAGCTGAGCGCAAAAAATGATGTGTTTATTTTGGAACGAGAAAAGGTTGTTTTATTCGTCAACAATACCGAAATCGAACGAGAAGTAAGGTGGAACGGGAAAATATATAAAATATCGCCGCTCGATTATACTTTTGTAATGAAGGAGGGTAAAAATGAAAGTCATTAAAAAGTTAAGCGTTTGTTTGGTACTCATTTTGGTAGCATCATTGTTTTTTGCTTGTTCTCCGAGGCGTCAGGGACAAACAAGTTTTACATATGACGAGTTGATGGAAAAATTTGAGGGCGAAATTGAACGAGGCGCTACTATTCGCGTACTTGATAATAAAATGTCTTTGGAAACCGGATTTTTCGATGAAATTGTAGATGCGTTCAATGAAAAGTATAAAGAATACGGAGTTACGGCAATAGACGCGAATATTGACGATTATACGGATCTGGAAACTGCCGGTCCCGACGGTTATGGTCCCGATGTTTTATATCAGGCAAACGATATCCTTATGGGATACGCCGAAGGCGGGCATCTGCTGCCTTTGCCGATGGAAGAACTGAAACAGGATAAAACGCTGGGTATAGATCAAATGACGCCTTTGGCGCTCGAAACATATACAAAGGAAACTTATGGCTTGGATTTAGTCTACGGTATACCGGTAGCGCAACAGACGACCGTTTTGACTTACAGAAAAGATTTACTTCCTCAGAATTGGGAAACTGAATGGGACGACAATAAAAACGGAATTCCCGATATGGTCGAAAATATGAATGACTTGTATAAATACAGTCAACAGGTTGCAACAGAGTCAGGCGGAAGTAAATACGGTTTGTATATGTCGCTCGTCGATCAGTATTTCAACAGCGAATATCTGTTGTCTTACGGCGCATATGTGTTCGGGGAAAGTTCCGAAGATATAGGCTTAAATGCAGACGGAGCGGAAGTGGGCTTGAACGTATTCCGCGATATGGCAGGCGTAGTAGGATCAAAATGTATATCCCAAAACGCAACGACGCAAGTAGCAACGTATTTGACGGATAGTAAAGGCACGGTATTTTGCACAATCGGGACCCCCGATTGGCTGACAACTTTTCAGGAAAACTTGTCAGCCACTTATGTTAATGGCGGAATGAGCGAGGAGGAAGCAGACAAGGCCGCCAAAGAGAATTTGGTAGTCGTAGCGCCGCCGAGTTTACCGAAGGACGGTAATATCAAAAAAGAAATTGCCGAGATGGAAACAGAGACGTTTGAACCTATTACTATGGGCGGCGTCAATGCATTCAGTATAAGCGCATATACGGAATATCCGAAAGCTTCGTTGGCGTTTGTAAAATTTGTCGCGGAATATGAGAATATCAAGTGGCGCTCGGAAGCTCTCGGGGCGGCTCCGGCCCGTGTCGATCTTGCGGAAGAACTCGGAGGGGTTTCCGCAATGATCAGCGAAAGATTCGAAAACGAAAAAGTCAAGGTAATGCCTTCGACGGGAGATATCAGTTATATTTGGTCGCCGTTATCTTCATTATTTAACGATGTGGCAACAGATAACACTACGCGGGATAAACCAATTTATACATCTCCGGAGGCATTGAAGGGAGCCTTGAATAAAATGGTCGAAGATATCAAATCGGCTATTGCGCTCGGAAAGAATTGAAAAGGAGAGGGGAATGTATGGAAGAAAATATCACAGTCTGCGATCCGGGACGGAAGGAGAGTAAATTTTCTCCTTATCAAGTAAAATTGAGTTGTATCTTTATGGGGCTAGGGCAGATATTTTGCAGACAGTATATCAAGGGCGTTTTACTTATGATACTTGAAGGACTGTTTATTTTCTTCCTGGCCGTAGCAGGGGTTAGTAATATAATCGGTCTTTTTACTTTAGGAACGGTAGAAGGGGTTCCGATGATGGGGATTGAAGGCGATAATTCCGTGGCAATGCTGACTTGGGGGATAGTTACGATATTTTTATGCCTTCTCTTTGTACTGGCCTATTATGCTAACATTAAAGACATAATATTTACTACCGGGGAAATCAGAAAAGGAAAGAAGGTTAAAACATTTTTTGAGAGCTGTTCCGCGCTGGTCAACGGAAAATTTTATTTTCTGACGCTTACGGTTCCTCTGGTTTTCGTACTGATATTTAATATCATGCCGATCGTTTTTACGGCTACGATTGCTTTTACCGATTATAATGATTTGTCTGTGCCTCCGGAACTCATCAGTTGGGCGGGCTTAAACAGCTTTAAAATCATTTTTACGATGAGCGAGTATGTCACGACGATGGGCAAAATCCTCGCTTGGAACTTTTTGTGGGCGTTCGGTTCGACGTTTATCAACTATTTCGGAGGTTTGGGGCTGGCGTTGTTGTATAACGCGAAATGTGTCAAGTGGAAGCGTGTTTGGCGAATATTCCCCATGCTTGCTTATGCAATACCGAGCTTTATAACGCTGCGCGCTTTCAACTTTATGTTTTGTGATGCGGGACCGATTGTAGGTCTTTTAAAAGAATGGAAGTGGGTCGATAGCAATTTTACCATCATATCATTTGACTCGAAATGGTCGATACGTCTTCTCGGATTCTTCTGCTGCGCGTGGATCAGTATTCCGTCTATCATGTTTCTGAGTACGGGGATTTTGTCCAACGCGAACAATGACATGTATGAAGCCGCGAGGTTGGACGGGGCAAACGGTTTTCAGCAATTCCTTTATTTGACGTTACCGTTTGTATTGTTTGCGACAACCCCGATTATCATCAGTACCTTTATCGCGAACTTCAACAATTTCAGTATCTTTTATTTCCTGCGTCCGGAAGAAACGTTGGTTTCGGGATACTTTAATGCGAACAGCGCCGATCTGCTCATTAACTGGATGTATAGATTGACAGTCGATAAAAAATTATATGCGCTCGGTTCTGCGCTGAGTTTAATTTTGTTTGCGTTCATGGCGATTTTTTCATTAATCGTATATGTAAGTTCACCTGCATATAAGAAGGAGGATACATATAAATGATAAAAGCGATTAACTCGAAAAAACTTAAAATAACGCCTTCATCGGCTGTAAAAACGATCATTATCTATCTTTTGATTTTATTGATCAGTTTTTTATTTGCTTTTCCTTGTATCTGGTTGATATTATCGGCTTTTAACGCGGAGGGGGATTTGCTGACTTTGGAGGGGTTCTTCCCTACTAAGTATAGTTTTGATACTTTTGAAAAACTTTTTACGGAAGTAAAGAAATATGATTATGTGCGTTGGTTCACAAATACCCTTTTTGTCGCCGCAGTCAGTTGCATCATTTCTACTATACTTGTCATTGCAATTTCCTATACGATGTCACGTTATCGTTTTAAGAGCCGTAAGCAAATGATGAAAGCGACGCTTATTCTGAATATCTTTCCGAACTTTATGAATATGACGGCGTTGTTTGTATTGATGACGCAATTTCAACTGATCAACAATCTCTGGGGGTTGATTTTGTTATACAGCAGCGGCGCTACAATGGGATTTTTGGTCCAAAAGGGCTTTTTCGATACGATACCCGGAACGATATATGATGCGGCAACGTTGGACGGGGCGAACGATTTACGGGTTTTTATTTCAATTACGATACCTCTTGCAAAGCCGATGATCGTATATACGGCGTTGACGGCGTTCGTATGGCCGTGGGCGGATTTTATGCTGCCGAGTATGTTACTTATAGATAAGTCATCTTGGACGGTTGCGGTCGGATTGAATAAGCTAAATGAAAGCGAGTTTTCAATTTTTGCGGCCGGTGCTATATTTGTTGCGGTTCCTATAGTTGCATTGTATATTGCACTTTCAAAATATCTTATTCAAGGCGGAGCAGCAGGAGCGGTAAAGGAGTAATGATGGAAAAAGAGAAGTTTTTAGAAGAGTTGCGGAAAATCGAAACTGGTAGGAAAGATACAACGCAGTTATATAACGCAATATCGTTGCTCGCAATGAAATATATACAGGTAAGCGAAAAGCCGAATCGTTGCGCGTCGTATCTTTCCATAGAGTTTCTGATCGGCAGAGTATTTTATAATAATTTGCTGGAACTCGGCGTATTGCAGGAAGTATCGGAGATCCTCAAAGAAAAGGGTGTAAACATCGCCCTTTTCGAGGAAATCGAAGACGCGGCTCTCGGCAACGGCGGCTTGGGCAGGCTCGCCGCCTGCTATATGGATTCGGGTGCTGCGGTCGGTATCCCGCTGTACGGTTACGGCATCCGCTATAAGTACGGTCTGTTCCGCCAAAAGTTCGAGGACGGATTCCAGAAAGAAATCCCCGACGATTGGCAGAGATTCGGCGATCCGTGGAGCATCCGGAAAGAGGAAGAAAAGCAAATCGTTCGTTTTGCAGATATGGAAGTCAATGCCGTTCCCTACGATATGCCGATTATCGGAAAACGCGTAAATGTTTTACGGCTGTATCAAGCGGAGGGAAGCAAAGAGGCAGAAAAAATCAGCGGCGTTTTATACCCGCCCGACGATACGGAAGAAGGAAAGCTATTGCGCATACGGCAGGAATATTTCCTTTCTGCGGCAGCAGTGGGAGATATTGTCCGCGAATACGAAAGACGGCACGGAAACGATTATAAGTATTTTGCGGAGGAAAACAGCATACAGCTTAACGACACGCATCCCGTGTTCGCTATTCCCGAACTGATTCGGGTATTGAAAGAGAAAGGGGTATCTTATCTTTCGGCGTTGAAGATCGCAAAACAGGTGTTCAATTATACGAACCATACGATTTTGCCTGAAGCATTAGAACATTGGGCCGTTCGGCTGCTGAAAAAGATATTGCCGGAAATATCGGAGATATTGCTGTCGATAAACAGTTCTGCGCGTTGGCGTCACAGAAAAGAGGGATATACGCCGCAGGAGAGCGCGGCAACGTCGATCTACATACATTCCCGCCGAGCCTTTTCCATGGCGAATACTGCCGTATTCGTCGCTAATAAGATAAACGGCGTGGCGGAGATCCATTCGGAAATCATCAAACGGGATTTGTTTGCTGCAGAATATGCGCATCATCCCGAAAAATTCGAGAACGTGACGAACGGCGTAACGCAGAGGCGTTGGCTGGAACTTGCCAATCCCGAATTGTCGGAATTGATAGATAAACAAATCGGGCGGGATTGGAGAGAGCATTTCGAGGAATTGGGTAAACTGAATGCCTATACTGCCAACGAAGAAACGCTTTCGGAGTTTATTCAAGTCAAAGGAAAGAAAAAAGAGCAGTTATTCCGATACATCGAAAAAACGGAAGGAGTCAAAATCGACGGAGAGAGGATATTATACGCGCAGGTTAAACGCCTGCACGAATATAAGCGGCAGCTGATGACGGCATTCGCTTTGCTCCGCCTGTATTACGATTTGAAAGATGGTAAGCTCAAAGATTTCACGCCTTCGGTATTTCTGTTCGGAGCCAAGAGCGCGCCGTCATATTTCCGCGCGAAAGGCATTATCAAATACATAAACGAGATCATAAAGCTGATCAATGCCGATCCCGAAACGAACGGCAGACTGACGGGAGTATTCGTGACGGAATATAACGTGTCGTATGCGGAGAAAATCGTAGCGGCTACGGACGTATCGTTGCAGGTCTCGACGGCAGGGCTGGAAGCGAGCGGAACGGGCAATATGAAGTTTATGATGAACGGAGCGGTCACGCTCGGCACGATGGACGGAGCGAACATAGAGATCGTTGAAAAAGCGGGCGAAGAAAATAATTATATTTTCGGTGCGCGGGTGGAAGAAATAGAAAAACTCCGAAAGGGCGGATATGATCCGAATAGCTATCTGAAAGAACACCCTGAATGGAACAAGGTCGTAAAAACTTTGATCGACGGAACTTTCTCGGATAAAGGATTTGGGTGTTTTCAGGAACTATATAATGCTTTAACGATAGGTGCATCTTGGCATAAACCCGATCACTACTTTATATTCAGAGATTTGGAGGAGTATTATCAAACCATATTACAATCGAATTATGATTATAAAAACAGGAAAGGTTTTGCGCAAAAACAGTTTAAAAATGTAGCGAACTCGTTTCATTTTTCTTCTGACCGTTCAATCCTTGAATATGCAGAAAAAATTTGGAATTTGTTTTAATAACGTGAAAAAAGACGCAAGGCCAATATGCTTTGCGCTTTTTTTATAAGGGGAATACAATGAAAAATCAAAATAATCGTGCCACAGGAATTTTATTGCACATATCTTCTTTGCCCAACAAGTATGGTATCGGAACATTCGGAAAGTCAGCCTATGAGTTTGTGGATCTTTTATCTGATTGCAGAATAAGTTATTGGCAGGTATTGCCGCTCGTTCAGACAAGTTACGGGGATTCTCCGTATCAGTCTGCATACAGCGGATCGGGCAACCCGTATTTTATAGACCTTGAATTTTTAGTTGAAGAAGGCTTGCTGAAAAAGTCGGAATTATCGGCTTGCCGAAATACAAAATCGAAAATCGACTATGCGTTTCTGTATCAAAATAAATACGCCGTTTTACGCCGAGCATTCGGGCGCTTTGACGTGAGCAGCGAGGACTTCGTGGCGTTTGTCAAGTCGGAGAGATTTGACGGCTATGCTTTATTTATGGCGATTAAAGAAAAGTTCGGAGGGGTATCTTTTGATCAATGGCCGAACGAATTTAAATTTGCCAAGAAGCGGAGCTTGGAAAAATTTAGGCGAGAAAATGAGCAGGAATATCTGTTTTGGCAGTTTCTGCAATATGAGTTTTCCAAACAATGGAAAGCATTGAAATCGTATGCAAATCAAAAGGGCGTTTTTATAATAGGTGATATTCCGCTATATGTCGCATACGACAGTGCGGATGTTTGGTTGAATCCGAAATTGTTCAAATTAAACGCAGACCGCGGTTTGAAAAAGGTAGCGGGAGTTCCGCCCGACTATTTTTCTGCAACGGGACAGCTTTGGGGAAATCCCGTCTATAATTGGTCAGTCCATAAAAAAGACGGTTATTCGTGGTGGACAGAACGATTCCGCCAGGCTTTTGAACTGTACGATGTAGTGAGGGTAGATCATTTCCGCGGTTTTGACCGCTATTATGAAATCGATGAGGGAGAAGAGACGGCAATCAAAGGGAAGTGGAAACAAGGGCCGAAATATGAACTGTTTCAAACCGTGGAAAATAAACTCGGAAAAATGAATATCATTGCGGAAGACCTCGGGGCTCTCGATAAAGGCGTTTACCGTCTTATGGACGAAACGGGGTACCCCGGAATGAAAGTGTTGGAATTTGCATTTGACGGAAATAAAAATAATCCGTATTTACCGAAGAATATAAAAGAAAATTCTGTCTGTTATACGGGAACACACGACAACGATACTTTATTGGGCTATATAAATAAGTTAAAAGGCAGGGAACTCCGAAATTTCAAAAACAGTTTAGAGGAAGTGCTAAAAGATGCGGATATAGCTTATCCATTGCAGAATAAAAAGGAAATGGCACAAGCAATATTGTATCTCACGATGAAAAGCAAAGCGTTTCTTGCCGTATTGCCGATACAGGATATTTTATTACTTGATAGCCGAGCGCGTATGAATATACCGTCAACGACGAGTGGTAATTGGCGATTCAAATTAAAGCATATACCGAATGAACAAGATATGTCTGACTTTTGTAGAACATTAAAATTTTATGAGAGAAATAAGGATTATTTAAATCGTTCGGAATAACATACAGAAGATATAAGTTAAAAACCACTAAAAATGGAGAATATTTATGTCAGAAGCATTAGAAATAAAGGAACAAAAAGCAGTAAAGAGCAGAACATATGCGTGTTGTCCTATATGTTCAAAAACATTAGTTCAGGCTGATTATATTCGGAACGGGATAATCAAGTGCGAAAACTGCCATCGTCGTGTTTACGTCGATATTTCGGATAATGGAGTTATCGTAAAAGTGGTAAATAAAAGCGAATAAATTCTTTCTGGTTTTTAGAAAGAGATAGTAAAAAGAAAGAGATGTAATTTCAAAATAGTCTCTTTCTTTTTTATTAAAAATTTTCTACAATATAACTGTAAATATGACAAAGAAAGTATTTTTTTCGGGTATAAATAATTTATAATATATTTACGCAAAACGCATAAGCCCAGTACAGCTGAGATAAAACCGAGTTAAATAGTATCCGAAAGCACATTGCTTTCGGATTTTTTGTTTTGTATCAAAAATAAATTTTAGTTTCAGAGCGGAAACGGAAAAAGCCGCAAAAAATATTATAAGAGCTGTCAAGCAACAAACACCTGGTGTCTTTTAGCCTAGGTGTTTTTTATATAGATAGGTGTTAAAACACCTGTTATCTTTTTATCGGGTTACTCCCGTAAATATAAAAAATTTTTAAGGAGGTGTTAATCTATACAAGCAAAACTTTTTGCAGGCAAGGCAAGACGATAGTCGTTCTTGGAAAATTTTCCAATAATTCGCGCAAACGTCTTATTGGTGATATTATACAATGGACTTGCCAGTAAACGGTGAGCCCATTTTTTTATTGCTCGCAAGTAGGTTTACCTTAACTGGTAAGCCTATTTTTTATATTCAAAACGAGGAGGTACGATATGGCAACGAAGAACACGAAGAAAATGCGCGGCGACAAAATTCAAATCGGCGTATGGATAAGCAAAGACACTTACGCTAAGGCGACTGAAATCGCAAAGAAGAAAGAATTTACGTTCAGCGACATTTTAAGAATCGCACTCAAAGAGTATATCGCGAATCACAACGATTAAAAACGGAGGCAATGAAATGAACACTCAGACGATAAAACAAGAAGATTTAAGGCGGGCAATGGCGAAACAGACGCTCGGGCTGCCGCTCACAGGGCGTGAGAACTCTCTGATTACATTGTTCGGGCAGAGTTCGACATACGAAAGAGAGAATAAGCCCGTATTTGTAGAAAAGTATCTGAAACCGCTTGTTGTGGCATTGCAAATTGGTATTGCAAACGTTGTTTATCGTAAATCGGATAAGTACGACGAAATCGTAACGCTTATTTACGAGAACGGCTATACGACAGACGTAAGCGTTACAGCGGATTCCCTTTCGGCAATCGTTCGCGACGTAATGACGGGGCTATAAGAGAGGTAATGTCAATGAGAGCAAAATATAGAGTTGCGGTGTCTTTAAGCGGTCGGACAAATAACTTTGAAAACAAGAACGAGGACGGATATTTTTTGTTCACTTACTACGGAAATGTTCGAACAACTGAAAAATCTGCAATCGCCGCTGTAAAGCGTATTTGTTCGTTAGGTGGTTGCAAGGTCGAATCAATCAAAGCAATAGAGAAAAACGAGGTAAGTCAATGAAAGAGGCGAGAATTACAAAACTTGTAACCTATAAAACGAATTATACGCAGCCTGCGTTTTATTTGGAGGCTGTTTATCCGAACGGTTCAGAAACAGAGGCATATTGCGGAATTACTGAGGCGCAGACGAAAAGTTGCGAAACGGAAAATGTATATACGGGCGACGAGGCGATACGGAAATTCTGGGATATTAAGTTTGGTATGCTGACGGATACCGAGCGAAGTCTTATTTTGTCGGTGTTTCCAGACATTGAAAGCAAAGACAAAACGACGCTTAAAACCCCGCAAGAATTGCACGGGATAGCATTTCGTAAAGCATTGCGTCATTTTGCCGTTCCTTGCCCGCGTTGCGGTGGTAGCGGAAGTTATGCTCAATCTGTTGCTTACACGGAGGTTGATAGTGGCGTTTGCCATAAGTGCTTTGGGCGAGGCAAAGTGTTACCGCGCTTAACGGCAAAAAAACTCGAAGAAATCAAAAATTATTTCAAGTCGGAGGGGAAACAATGATACTTAACATAGTTTTAATTTCAGTAATCGTCGTTTTAACGGCGGGAATGATTGCAGCCTTTGCAATCGGCTACAAACGAGCCAAAGCGGGCAGAAAGTCCGTTTTCTGGGAAAAGAAAAATAGGAGGTAAAGCGGATATGAAAAGACTTAACGAGTTGAAAACGGTTGTTTATGCAGAACTTGTCGAGAACGAAAGTGCGCGCAGAAACGATACCGCGTTGGTTATGGGCGTTTTGAAACGTATCGGTGTTGACACGTCCAGACCATTCGCGGAATTGTCGGAACGCGGCGAACTCAGACAACTTGAAAGCATTACGCGTTGCCGTCGCAAAATTCAGGAAGAACACCCCGAATTGAAAGACGCAATCGTGGCAGAAAAGCGAATCGAACGCGAAGAAGTTTTCAAAGAATTTGCAAGGCAATCGGTATGAGCGTAGAGAAAATTAAGTTAAAACACAATAGCCCCGAATGGCTGGCGTTCAGACGTAAGGGCATAGGGGCAAGCGACGCGGCGGCGGTACTCGGTTTGTCAAAGTGGACTACGAATGTAGAACTCTGGGAGGAAAAAGTCGGACTAAGACAGCCGAAAAACCTTTCGTACAATGAACACGTCAGGTATGGCACGGCAGCCGAAACGCCGCTCGTCAAATTATTCGCTTTGCAGTATGCGGACAAATACAAAGTCAAAGTGGACAAACAAACGGTTTACCTGAAAGACGGTTTTCAATTCGCAAGTCTGGACGGCGAACTTACAGATATTTCGAGCGGCGAACTCGGAATATACGAGGGAAAGACGGTTGACGCAAGCGCGTCGGCAGTCTGGGAAAACTGGAAAGGCAAAGTGCCGCAGCAATATTACGTTCAGGTTTTGCACCAAATGCTGGTAACGGGCAGGACATTCGACGTATTAAACCCAGAATTTCGTTGGAAAGACGAAAACGGCGAGATAGCGACGCAATGCAAACGTGTAATAATTCGCATTTCCGATCCGTCGGTGTTGGACGATATGAAATATCTCGACGAAAAAGAACGAGAGTTCTGGGAATGCGTAAAAAACAAACGGCGACCGCCGTTATTACTACCACAAATCTAAAAAATTTTAATTAAATCGGAGGACTTATAAAATGGCAACTATGGAACTGGTGCTTAGCACACCTATCGAACAACTCGCGCCGAAACTTATAGCGTGGAACAACGCGGAACTTTTGGCACAGGTCAACAAAAGCCTTGAAAATTACAAAGGCAAAGTTTACGACGAAAACTCTATCGCGGAGGCGAAAACGGATAGAGCCGCCTTAAACAACTTCGTGAAATCGCTCGACAGCGAACGTATCAGAATCGGCAAGGTTTACGCTGCGCCGTATGAGAAATTCAAAAAGGAAGTGGACGAGGTTATTTCGTTCGATAAAATATGCTCGAAATTGCCGCATTTAACGGAAGATGCGGTTAGAAAAGCTGTTTTATTTGATGATAAAATTATTGTTACAAATAACAATGATAGATTTAACATCGATGCAATGGGCTTAACCGAAGAGGACATAAAAGGCATAGCTGGAATTATCAGAGGTGTACTGAAAGAACACAATTGTATGTTCGGCAATGAATTGCTAAAAGGAATACAATCACAACTGCCAACTTTGTATGAAGGCATAAAAGAGTTCGGAGATAGAGGAATCAGAGGCGCAATTGCCTATAAATTAAAAGAACAATTCCGTTTTAATTCCAATATAATTTGCGATATTGGAGCAAACATTGATAATGCCGAGGTGTTTAAATCCTTCGCGGAAGAAGAGAGATATTTTTCTTTATCTGCCTTGGTGAATCTAAAGGAACAAATCGGAGTAGGTGGCGTTTATTTTGATAGTGTAAATGAAGTTGCTTCGAGAATCAATGCAAATAACTATGTTCCCAACGGGGCGTTGTTATTTAATGAAGATGCAATTGACGAATTGCTCGAAAGAATTATTATAGGGAATCAAGCGTCAATTAAAGAGGCGAGTAATTTTGCGATTTATCCAAGCACCTGTCAACCATGGACGGAGTATTTGCTTGAAAGTTACGTTGCAAAATTCAGTAAAAAATTCAAACTAATACATATCTGCTATGCAGAAAGTAAATGTTCTGGTGCAATTGTAAAAAGGTCATCGGAAATCAATTCAATGGATGATGTTGTTGTTGAGTATCTTGTAATGCATAAAGATATTCAAACAGCGAACGATGCGTTAAACGGGTTGGTTGAAGATGGATACATCGCAAGAAAACGCTATAAAAACATTGAAGATCTATTAGTTGTTGCAAAGGCAAAAGGGAGAGCGTAATCACAATGTATTCGTATGAATGGGACGCATCTACGGGTGGATATATTTTGAATTCCACGCCGCTTGCGTTTAGTAAAGAACCAAGACCGGTATATTATAAAGAGTTAGACATATTAGGATTTGATGCCAAGTGGAACTATCCAAAATCAGATGCATATCCGCTTATGTGGGCGGAAGCAAATAATTACTATTATAGAGGTAGATTAGTCGCAAAAACTAAAGGTGGTTCAATCTGTAAAGCTCCGGAATTGATATTTATTGAAGATCCGGAACCAAACGGGGAAGAGTTGAAGTTTGTAGACATTCCCGCAATGATTGAAAAAAATAGAAATATACTGGAGAGCTTAACGCAGGAGACGATAAAAAAAATATACAATACATATTTGGCGTATCAAAAAAAGATAGATATATTTTATGTCGCTTTCTCTGGTGGCAAAGATAGCGTTGTTACTCTTGACTTAGTTCAACGAGCACTACCGCACAATGCTTTTAAAGTTTTATTCGGTGATACAAAAATGGAGTTCCCGGATACATATAGAGTAGTGGATGAGATTCGCAGTTTCTGTAATATACAAAATATTGACTTTTTAACTTCGCAGTCTCATTTTAATCCCAAAGATAGTTGGAGATTATTTGGTCCTCCAGCCCAAACTATACGTTGGTGCTGTAGTGTGCATAAGACATCCCCACAGATTAGAAAGGTTTGTTATGAAAAGGAAGTAAATGACTATATAACAATCATTAGCGATTTATATCGCGATAGTATGGGCTCGTCGGCTAAATTAGAGGAATTCCTTAATAATACGGGTTGGAAAGCGAGAATGAACGGCCGAGATATTTCATTGAAGAGCAATTATCGACAAAATCATGACGCATCCGGACTATGATAAAAGTTTCAACAAGGTCATCAATTCCGCGCTATTGTTCGGACTGCCGGAGCTGTATAAACGGCTGTTCGACACGGTGGAGATCGACGGCGAAGAAAAGCCGGTGAGCGTTCCGAACGAGTATAACGAAAACGCGTTTTACTTTCAACTTGTAAGGCTGATGAAAGAAATGCTTGCCAACGAAGTGATTACGAAATCGGTCGTATGCTCGCTTTTCAACGAGCGCGCGGAAGCCTTGGACGGCAACGCGCCGGACGCGTATTCGCTGAAAAAGGGGTTCTATCAGGACACGCCCGAATATCTCGTGAATGAAGAAATCCGAATGCTGAAAGACGTGGGGAGGTAAAGAAAAACGGACAATCAACCGATCGTATTAAATATCAAATATACGCCTTATAGCTTGGGTAAAAAAGCAAGCGGACTCGAAAGAGAGGCACATAGAGCGGAGCGCGGCTTTTACGATATGACGGGCGGCGAGAACGTATACAAATATATCACGACGGAAGGCAAGGTAACGGGCAAGAAGGCGGGAAAGATTACCGCGCTCGAATACCTGCAAAAGTCCACGGGCGTGTTTAACGGCGAGGGGATTTTGTCGCAGGAAAAAGTTACGGAAATGCAAGCGCGGCTGAAAGAGAACAAGGGTAATATCTGGCACGGGTTCGTATCGCTGAATAAAGAGCAGTCGTATAAAATCGACACGTCGGAAAAGTGTATCGGAATGATAAAGGCGACGTTCGGACAATTTTTCAAGGACGCGAAGCTTGATAAAAACAATATCGACCTGATGTGCGCGTTGCACTTGGATCGCCCCGAACACTTGCATTTTCATTTCGTGTTCTGGGAGAAAGAACCGAAATACAAGGGGAAAGACGGAACGCTTGGTTACAGGCGGCGCGGAAAAATCGAAAAGACGGCGATAGACAATCTGTTCGTCAGGCTTGGGCTTTACATAGACGGCGGCAGAGATAAACTTTATCGATCGCGGGTGGAGGCAATCAGAGCGCTGAGGGGTATGACGGCAATCAGAAAAGCAATGACGAGCAAGGACGAAATCAAAGAGGCGGTAACGGCTCTTGCCAAAGCCTTGCCCGAAAAAGGCAGACTTACTTACGGAAGCAAAGATATGACGGCATATAAAGGGCGGGTGGACGACATCGTTGCGATGATGCTCGACTACGACGGGAAAGCGCGCAAAGCACACCTGAGATTCATGCGGGAACTCAAACGCAAGGAAGCGGTTATCAAACGCATTTGCGGCAAAGAGTATGCCGTTACGGATAAAAACGTAGCGGCGGAGGAAATCGAGAAGAGCTTTCCGAAGTATCACAACAAAATCGACGAAAGCAAACTTACGATTATATCCGATATCGAAGCCGATTACAAAAGGCGACAGGGCAATCTTGTGCTGGGACTTGCGAAAGCGATAAAGCCCTACGTTCGGGACAAGCCGGAAACCGTTAAGTTAAAACCGAACGATAAACAATATAAACGCCGCCGCGCGATAGCGACATACAACGTCCGTTCTCTTTTCAATAAATTTTTGCGCTCGTTCGCGGACGACAGCGAACTTTTGGAACGGGACTTTTCGCACCGCTTGCAGGACATCGAAAAGGAAATGGAAGAGGAGCGCAAAAGAGAAAACGGCGAAAAAACGGAGGTGAATTACAAAGATTGAACAGGAAAGAAATCACGAAACATAAAAAGAAAAAATCGAATAAACTCGGAATTCTGTTTTGGGGCATACTCGTATCTTTCGTTGCCGTTCTCGTGCTGTTTCTGTTTTCGCTCGGCGGCAAAGGGATAGGCGAAATTCTGAATATGCGGGATTATTGGCTATCCGTCGGCGTGGCGAACGGGCTGATACTGATAGGTTATCTGATGATGTATCGGGTGGACGCGCAGAATGTCGCAATGAACGAAAACGACTTGGAAGATACCGAGTGGCTGACGGTGAAGCGGCTTAAAAAACTCAAAGAATTTCAGGTTTACGATTATAAGTTTGCGGAAACGAAAGCGGACGGAATCGTCATCGGCGCGGAGAAAAAGGGCGGAAGCGTTGAAGTCATTACAACGAGTCAATTGCACGCTCTGATCGTCGGCACGACGGGTAGCGGTAAAACGACGGGTTTTGTAGACCAGAACATAGCCGTGCTTGCAAAAAGCAGCGGTAAACCGAGTATCGTTATAAGCGATCCGAAAAAGGAACTTTACGAAAAGCACGCGCGAACGCTCGAAAAAGAGGGCTACAAAATATCCGTGCTGGATTTAAGAGAACCGTATTCTTCCGAGCGATGGAACCCGATGAACGTTCTTATACGCCGAATCCGCTTAGTGAAAGATCTCGACCGGAACTTGGAGCAGAAAGACGGCAAGTATTACGGCGCAGGCGAAGTGTTCCTATCTTACAGGGACGCGAGAACGCGTATGCAGGAACTGAAAGACGAAATATACGAAAACGCGCAAGACCTTGTGTATACGCTGTGTCCGGTGCAGAATCGAGATCAGCCGACTTGGGAACAGGGCGCGAGAAACCTTATCTTCGGTTTCGTGCTTGCCATGTGCGAGGACTGTATCAAAGGCAAAATCGATGAAAGTCAGTTGGTGCTTTTTAACGTCTACCATAACATCACGAAATACTGTTCGGAAGATACGACGGCATTACGCAACTATCTGATTGAGGGACGCGACGAATTTTCCAAGGTAAAAGGGCTTGTCAACACCGTGCTTATCACGAGCGACAAAACACTAACCTCGTATCTTTCGGAAGTTAATAGTTATATGCAGCAACTTTCGGATGACGGCATTATGTCGATGACGGCGGAAAACGATCTGGACGTCGTGAACATGGACGAAAGCCCGAACGCAGTGTTTATTATCGTGCCGGACGAAAGGTTTACGCGCCACCGTTTCGTAACGCTGTTTATTACGCAGATGTATAAGGAACTCGTAGAAAAAGCCAACCTGAATCTGCGCCGCGGCGAAAAAGATACGGCGATATTAAAGAGAAATACTTACTTTGTATTAGACGAGTTTGCGAACCTGCCGAAGTTTGAGAATATCGAGGGAATGGTAACGGTAGCGCGTTCGCGCGGCATACGGTTTTTGTTCGTGTTGCAAAGCTATTCGCAACTGACAGCGAAATACGGCAGAGACGTTGCGGACATACTCAAAGGAAATTGCAATATTAAGGTGTTTATCGGCTCGGACGACAGCGAAACGCGGAAAGAGTTTTCGGAACTTTGCGGGCAGAAAAAGATCAAGCAGTTCTCGGTGAATACCAACGCGGACAACCCCGCGAGCAGTAATACGGGCGCAACGACGCAACCGCTCATTACGGTGGGGATGCTGGAACGGCTCAACGGCGACGAAAAAGGCGATGCGATCGTATCCGTCAGAGGTTACGAGCCTATCTGGTCGCACTTCACGCCGTCGTATGAACTCAAAAAGGTGTATTTCCCGGAAGGAAAAGCGGAGATCGGCAAGCGCGAAGCGGTGCTGTTCGAGAAAAACAAATACGTTTTCGATATAACCGGCGAGGTGGGACAAAAAATCGAAGATAAGATTTCAGAACTCATCGAAGAGCGCGAAGAAAAAGCAATGCAAAACGAAGAGAGCAAAGAGCAAGACATAGCCGAAGCGGATAAAAAATGGGATAAAGTCGCGGACGAAATCAATGCCGTGGTGAGGGATATTTGCAAATACCTCGATGGAAAAGACGAAAAGGCATTGAAACAAGCGGCGTGGGAGAAAAAGGCGAGTTTGCTGCTTGCGATCACCGAAAATTACGAAATGAGCATTGCGAACAAAATGCGGCTTGCGGCGGACAGAATCCAACTGAAACTGTTGCCGGAGATGAAAAAAATACAAGAGCAGGCGAAGAGCCTGTAAGGGAGGAACTTTTGAAAAAACTAAAATTTATCATGTCGGCGGTGATGCTGACGGCGTGTATGAGTGCGTTTATCGGCGCGGGCGGAGCGACGGCGTTTGCCTATGAAGGCGAAGAACCCGCTATCGAATGCGAACACGAATACACGGAAGAAACGGTATCGGGTACTTGCTACGAAAAAGGGTATACGAAATATACCTGTAACCTTTGCGGCGATACCTATACGGACAATTATACCGAGGCGAACGGGCATAAGTTTGACGAAATCGTGATCGAACCGACCTGCACGCACAGAGGGTATACCATTCATTATTGCAAAGAGTGCGGATACGAATATTCTGACAGTTACGTTCCCGCTACTGGACATGCATATTTGCCCGAAGAACACCTTGCCACTTGCACGGAAGACGGTTATACCGAATACGTTTGCGAAAACTGCGGCGACAGTTATACGGTGGACGGGGATAAGGCGATCGGACACGATTACGGGGAACAGACGATAGGCGCAACGTGCGAATCTTACGGGTACACGGTACATACTTGCCGAAACTGCGCGGACAGATACGTTACCGATTACGTCCGCCCCGCGGGACACGATTACGAAAAGACGGTCGTGAAAGCGGAAGAAGGTAAGGTCGGCTATACGAAATACACCTGCAAAACGTGCGATTATAACTACATTTCGGACTTTGTAACGAGCGGCGACGACGGCTATCTCGAAGAAAAACCCGATCAGCCCGAACAGCCGGATAAACCTACCGAACCCGAAAATCCGGATAATCCGGACGAACCCGGCGAGCATACGCACGAATATGTTTTCGACGCGGTGGTAAGGGAAAACGAAAAGACGATGACGGTATCTTATCTTTGCGAATGCGGGGATAATCGAACGGAATTCGTAAAGGTGGAATTTACGAGCGTTGAGGACGGAAGCGGCGTGGTGCTGATTCCCGGCGAGAACGGCGAACTCGACTTTGCGGTGCTTGAAGGAAAATATATCGTTACGGTAACGAACGATAACGGCGAAGAACTCATGTCTTACGAAGTAACGCTCGCAAAGAACGAACCTTCCGAGCCGAGCGAACCTTCCGAACCTACCGAACCCGTAACGCCTGACAAACCGAGCGAAGAAAAGCCCGGCGAAGACAAACCGTCCGAACCCGAAACGCCGGATACGCCGTCGGATAGCGAAAAGGACAAGCCGACGGATAAGGGCAATGCCGAAAAGAAAGAAAAGAAAACTTCCGCCGCAGGCATATTGCTTCCGATTCTGTTTGTTCTCGGTATCGGCGCGGTAGTAACTCTCGTCGTTCTCAAAAAGAAGAACGGCAAAAACAAAAAATCTAACGATAAAAAGGAGCAGAAATAATCTATGAATAATTTACTTGCAGCAACCCTTGATGAAAATTTACAGGGAATCGTTACCAAATTGCAGTCGCTTATGGACAGCTTTTGGATTTACATCGTAATGGCACTCGCGGCGGTCGTCGTCATTTGGGGTGCTTACGTCGGAATCAAAATTGCAATCGCTCACAAAAACGAAGAGAAAATCAACGCCCGCGATATGGTTAAAAACCTTATCATCGGTATCG
>ERZ1106930.49-NODE-49-length-69439-cov-656.712643_pt1 | contig 69439 bp, 60 predicted proteins | sample MGYA00403663_ERZ1106930 | MGnify/ENA primary metagenome ERZ1106930 (study PRJEB35170, sample SAMEA104062438) | human gut metagenome | biome: human gut; feature: human-associated habitat; material: faeces | place: Denmark | collected 2012-06-26 ... | reverse complement strand
CGGACAGACTTTCGGGAAAACAGTCGCGCGAAACCGCGACAATACCGACTTTGATTTCAGGAATGTTTAACATTTTTACACTTACCTCTTTATAAATTACTGACAAGCGTTGCTGCGTGACGGATTTTATCTTCCATTTCCCGTGACGTCCCTTTCATCATCCAGCTTCCGCCGCAGGCAAAAATTTGGGGAAAAGAAAGATATTCCTTAATATTCTCAGGACTGATCCCCCCTGTAGGCATAAACCGAACTTGCGGAAAGGCAGCGCTCAAAGCACGTATCATATTCAAACCACCAAAATTTTCTGCAGGAAAAAATTTAAGATACGTCAGTCCGAAGGAAAGCGCTTTCATAATCTCCGTCGGGGTTATGACTCCCGGAAGATATAGGATACCCTTGTCCGTACAAACTGTTGCAACTTCCTCGGAAAATCCCGGTGATACAATAAACTTTGCTCCAGCCGCAAGAGCTCCCCTGCACTGCTCCGCGTTGATAACCGTACCGGCACCAACGAGCATTTGCGGGAACCTTTTTGCCGCAAGGCGGATAGCTTCTTCTGCGCAACCGGTACGAAAACAGATCTCCGCAACGGGAAGTCCGCCGCGACAAAGCGCGCCGAGCATCCCTTCCGCATCTTCAATTTTTTGGATCGTTACCACGGGAACGATCTTTAAACTTTGTATTTCTTCGATGATATTTCCCATATTGATTCCTTTATCTTTCTTCTCCGAGATTTAACCAACAGCATTCCTTCTCCGTGAGTTTGATCTGCTACGACCGAATGTTTTCATCCATGCGCACAACACTCGACGAACCTATTACCGCAAACACATTCATACCGCTATGAAAAACCCATGAAAGAGCAATTTGTGCGGCAGAGACGCCTTTTTGCTTTGCAAGCTGCTTACAACGCCTCGCCCGCTCGTAATTTTTTTCGTGACCGTATCCAAGGTATGCAAAGTGATCCAGCGCCGCTTTGGCAGAGATATCATCTTCCACTTTCCCCGAAAAGATGCCGCGTCCCAAACTCGAATATGCAACAACAGGCATTCCTGAGGCCCGATACCAGTCCCGTTCGCCCTTTTGCTTTGCACCCGTTATAGTAACACATCCGCCGCCCCATGGATCATGAAATTGTTCCGCCAATGAAAAGTGCGGACTGGAAAGAGCAAACGGAATCATATTGCGGGAACGGGCGTACTCGTTTGCCGCGGCAATGCGCCCGACTTTCCAATTAGAACAGCCGTAACTGAGGATCAATCCTTCGCGAATAAGCTCATTGCACCATTCCACCACTTCCCCGACGGGAACGCTCGCATCGTCCCGATGCAACATCAGCGCGTCTATATAATCTGTTTTCAGCTCTTTGAGCGAATCTTCCGCGTCTGAACGAATATCCTTTTTTGTCAATCTGCCCTTTCCGTCCGCAAAAGGATGTGCACACTTTGTCAGCACAAATACATCCTGCCTGTTCTTCCGTGAAAACATCCATTTTCCAAGACATTCCTCGGAATTACGGTATTGCCTTGCCGTATCAAAGGCTGTAATACCCTTTGCAAATATCTCGTCCAAAAGGTTATTTTGCTCGGTACCGTCCACATAGGGACTTGACGCCATACCCAAAATGATTCTGGATACCTTTTTATTTGAACTTGCGATCTGAGAATAAAAATTTTCTACAACCATTTTTTTATATTTGTAAAGCCGGTTTGCAGATCAGACAGAATATCCCCTTTCGATTCGTCCTGATCTATGACCAACCCTCCTTCAAGCAGGTCACATTCTTTTGCCACAGATAAAATATCTTTCAGAGGGATACATCCTTCCCCCACAGCCGTAAACTCGACAGCATCTTCCCCCTCTGCTTTCTTTTTGATATCTTTCAGGTGAACAGAAGCAATCTTGTCGCTATGCTGTTTCATTACGCCGACGGGGTCCTCTCCTTCAAACTGTGCCCAGCCGACATCTATCTGAAAACGCAGATCTTTTACTTCACGCAACAAAAACGCAAAAGGCAAAAATCCTTCTTTATTTTTTAGTTCGTAGGCATGATTGTGAATAAGTACTTGTACGCCGGCTCCCTTCATCAAAGGCAAAAAGTAATTCAGAAAATCTTTGACGATACAAGTTTGCTCGTACGTCTTAACGTGCGGATTGAAGACTGCATACTGTAAAGAACTTTCTTGTGCAAAAGAAAAAATACGATCCGCCCATCCTTTGATATTCTCTATTGATTTGTCTGCAAAGACGAGGTGCATTCCGTGCACCTCTATCCCCGCCTGACGCAGTAAACTTATTTTTTTCACCGCTTCGGAAGGCATCCAAAGCGATCCGCCCTTACCGGAGTCCTCCAGCCTTGCTTGCAGGACAGACGAAGGCACTCCTGCCTTTTCAACAAGGAAAAGCATCGGCTCTGCAACGGAAAAACCTGCCTTTTTTAATTTGTCTGCCGTACCGAAAAAATCGTCGCGCAAACAATCGTTCAATCCAAATGTATTGACGCCAATTTTATTTGTTGACATTTTTTTCTACCCCTTCAAACAATCCGTTCAGATATGCCGCACCCAAGGCGCGGTCATAAAGCCCATATCCCGGTTTTCCGTCCTCGCCCCAGATGTTTCGTCCGTGATCGGGACGGACGTACCCTTGAAACCCGTTTTGCACAAGCGCTTTGACGATGGCGAAGATATCCACGTTCCCATCCGCCGTCCTGTGCCCGTTTTCGTAAAAGTCCGTTTCGTTTACAAACTTTAACTGCCTTAAATGCGCAAAGTAAATGCGGCTTGCATACTTTGCCGCCATTTTCGGAAGGTTATTGAACCTGCCTGCTCCCAGGCTCCCCGTGCAGAACGTGATGCCGTTGTGCTTGTTCGGCACTGCGGCAAACAATCTGTCGTAATCCTCTTTCCTCCCTACGATGCGAGGAAGACCGAAGATATCCCACGGCGGATCGTCGGGATGAATTGCCATGTTTATTCCCGTCTCGTCACACGCAGGAAGAATTCCTTTTAAGAAATACACGAGGTTTTTAAACAATGTTTCGTGCGTCATGCCTTCGTATTCTTTGAGCAGACCGCTGAGCTGTTCGGGCGTATAACTCTCGTCCCAGCCGGGCAGGCGCAGGTTGTGCTTATCAAGTTTCTGAAAGTCCGACTCTTTATACGCGAGGCAAACGGCTCCGTTTCCCTGCACATAGTGAAGATCGGTACGGAACCAGTCGAACACGGGCATGAAGTTGTAGCAGATGCACTTCACCCCGTATTTCCCGAGATTTCGTATCGTCTGCGCATAGTTGGAAATCAGTCTGTCGCGGGAAGGCTTGCCCAGTTTGATGTCCTCATGCACGGGCACGGACTCGATAACTTCCATTTCCAGCCCCGCCTCGTCGCAGAGGGTTTTTAAACGCGCGATCTTTTCTTCTTCCCACACTTCCCCTACGGGGGTATCGTACACCGCCGTGACAACGCCGCTCATGCCGGGAATCTGCTTTATGTACTGCAAAGGGATACAGTCCTTTTCCCCATACCAGCGAAAAGTCATTTTCATAGTCCGAGCGCTCCTTTAATATTAAAATAACAGATATTTTTGGCGATTTGCTTTGCCGCCGCCAGATCGTATTCTCCTTTTTCGACAAGGTTTCCGAGATAGTCCGAAAGAATGCGGCGGAAAAAATCGAACCGCGCATACGAAGAAAAGGAACGGCTGTCCGTCAGCATTCCAAAGTTTGTGCCGAGCGCGGAATATTCTGCAATGGTCGAAAGATTCTTACGTATCCCCTGCACCGTGTCGTTGAACCACCACGCCGCGCCCATCTTTACATGGCGGAATGCACCCGAAAGAACCGCAAGCGCGGGAAGGTTTGCGTCGTTGAGGGTATACAAAATGGTTTCGGGGCATTCCTCGTCCGTGAGCTGCCTAAAAAACTCAATGACATCTTCAATGTGCGAACCGTCTGCAATGACGTCGAACCCCGCATCCGCGCCGCACGTCTTATACATTTTTTCGTTGACGTTGCGCTCAACCGCAAAATGAACCTGCATGATGACGCCGTATTTTTTATAGAGTTTGGCAAGCTGAACGAGAACATACCCGAACAGAGCTTCGTGATATTCCTTGGCAAGTTCACTGCGTCTTTGAAATATATTTTCCGCTTCCGCCTCAGAAATATATCGCGTAGTGGGAAAGCGCAGAAACCCGTGGTCGGAGATCTTACAGCCGCGCGATACAAAATACTGCAATCTCTCCTCCGCCGCGCGTAGAAGATCGGCCAGAGTCTTGATCTCATATCCCACCGTTTTGCCTAATTTTTGCAGATACACTCCCCCGAAATTCAACAATTTATCGGGGCGGAAGGTGGGCGCGACAATGGTATTTTTGTACCTTCCGTGCGAGGAAAGATCGTCGCACGGATCGTCCGTCGTTGCAACGTACTCAACATGATATTGGTCTAACAACGAAGAAACACTTATATGATTTAACTTCTCATTTGTCTTTTGATAAATACGCTCGGCACTTCCACCGTTCAAAGGCTCGTTAATGCCGAAAAGCTGTTTAAGTTCCAGATGCGTCCAGTAATAGAGCGGATTTCCCGCAAGCGCGGGAACGATTTCCGCATACTTGATAAACTTATCATGCCAGCTTGCTTTGCCTGTGATGTACTCCTCTTCCACCCCGCAAAGACGCATGGCTCGCCATTTGTAGTGATCGCCGGAAAGCCATAATTCCCCGATATCCGAAAAGGTTGCATCCTCTTTGATCCTGTTCTGATCGAGATGGCAATGATAGTCGATAATCGGCAGGTCTTTCACTTCCTTGTAAATTTCCTTTGCGATGTCCGAATACAAAAGCAGATCATTCCCGAAAAAATCCATACTATACCCCACTATACGCGGAAAAGCCACCATCCACGGGAATGACCGTACCCGTCACAAATCCGCTCGCCTTGTCATCCGCCAGCCACAAAAGCACACCCGTAAGATCGGAGATCTCCCCGAATTTTTTCATCGGCGTTGCCGCCAGAATTTTCGCCGTGCGCGCCGTGGGATTCCCATTCTCGTCAAAGAGAAGGCTTCTGTTCTGGTTGGTAACAAAAAATCCGGGCGCAATGGCATTGACGCGAATGTTACAGGGTGCAAAATGCACTGCCAGCCACTGCGTGAAGTTGGATATACCCGCCTTTGCCGCCGAATACGCGGGAATTTTAGTGAGAGGTCGGTACGCGTTCATGCTGGAAATGTTGATGATATTCCCGCCCGTTTTGACCATATCCTCCGCAAACACCTGCGTGACCAGAAATGCAGTGGTGATGTTGAGATCGAACACGAACTTTATGCCGCTCTCTTCCAGTTTGAAAAAGGTTTTGATTTGAGAATCGGTATCGGCAGACATGGTCTCATTGTCGCACGTGGCGCGCGGATTGTTGCCGCCTGCGCCGTTGATGAGAAAATTCACTTTCCCGAACAATTCTTCGATCGTCTCCTTTGCCGCGATGATGCTCTCTTTATTCAGGCAATCACAGCGAACTGCGATGGCATTGTCTCCGATTTCGTCGGCGATTTGTTTTGCCGCATCGAAATTGATATCCAGAAGCGCAACCTTTGCACCGCACTCCGCCAAAGCACGCGCAAACTCGCCGCAGATAATTCCGCCCGCGCCCGTAATGGCACAGACTTTTCCATTCAGATCTACTGTAAACGGCAGTTTCATTTTCTTTCCTCCAAAGCCCATTCGTCCCGCCAATAAATTTTGGCAACGTCCCCTTCAAATTTGATCGGAAGCCATACATAATCGGCAATGGACGTATTTGCAGTACCCATCATCGGCATATCCAAAAGCGATTTCTTTTCTTCTGCGGTAACGCGCACAGAAGGGTCTTCACGTGAGGTGATGGCTCTCACGATGACATCATATTTCTCCGCCGTCATGACAAATTCGGGCACCCAGCGATCGGCAACAGCTACAAACCTGTCCTGCCCGCTGATCTGAAAGATACAGGAGATCTGACTGTTGAAGGAAGCTCGGCTCGCATCATTTACATGCGGGTCGCCCTGTACGCTGTATCCTTCCAGCCAATCGTCGGAAACGGCGACCTCGGACGGATTGGGAACATAGCCCGTCATACCGCTCGTAAAGAGATAATGTTTTCCCTTGCGAAACATATGTGTAACCGCTTCGCGCGCAAAGGGAGGCTTTTTGTCTTTATAAATGACAACGGGTTCTCCGTCTGTCTGTGTATAGCTTTCGTCGAGACGAACGCCCCACACGTCTGTATGATTGACCTCCCAATACAGATAACCCTGCCCTGTCCGTTCATCCTTAGCAAGGTCGAAATCGCCGCAGTGTACATCGAAAGGGCGATAAACTTCCTTGATAAGCTCATATTTTCCGTGCAAAGAGTCGCTTGTCATGACGCTGAAGTGCGCCTCATCACAATACTTTAACCAAAGGACGTATTTTTTTGTCCTTTCGTTATAGAGAATGTGCGGGCGGTCCAGCCTTCGGATCGGGTAAAAGATGGAATCCTTGTCCATGAGTTCCGGCTCAATAAGGTATCCTTCATCCTTCCAGTTGTACAGATCGCGCGAGGAATATATCTTTATGCCCCACGTCCAGATACGGCCCTCTTTTCTCGTATAATCTTTGTTTTCTCCGATCCAGTAATAAGTACCTTTTTCAAAATAAACACAAGCGCCGTGTGCCTGAATGCGGTTCCCTGCTGTATCGTACCACACCTGCCCCGGACGAATACAGTTATTGGTTCGGATATGGCTGTTGCGTTCCTCCTCTGTCTGTAAAGAAGAAAGCGGCACGGCAGAAGAAATTTCCTGTGCATTTTTACTTTGCCCCTCCCCTTCGTCGGAAAGAGTGGGCAAAACGGCGTTGGCCTTTTCCATCATGTCTGCGATCTTTTTTGCTCCGTCTGCACCGATCAGTTCGCACACACGACGCAATGTCATCGTTTCTGCCGAAGCGAGCATGGGATTGTTTAAAAAATCCCCGCCCGCACGCTTGCAGACCTCTGCTTTTACGGGGCTGCCCAAAATTTCCCCGATCGTCGTTTCCAATGAGATGGTTTTCATTGTCAGAACCTCGTATCGATCATACCGCAGAACGCATCTACGGGAGAGATCCCCTTAAACTCGCTTTCACCTGTCAGCTTTTGAATAAACGCATCTACGGTAACTTCGTTTGCATCATAGCAGTTGACAAAGTTTTTGATTTGCGGTACATCCGCCAGGTGGAAAGGACAGTTAAAAGAAACAAAGATCGTCGGGATCTCGTTAACATACCACGGATTGTCCCAACCGCCCTTGGAAATTGCCCATTCCAACCGCTGCGTGGTTCGCATAGTGGAAGAAACATTGGCAAAACAAATGACGAGATCATAGTTTTCCGTGAGCGCAGAGACCTTTTGTTTGTTGCCGTATGCACCCTTGTTTCCTTTGTTAAGCACCTTGATGGGGTCCTGATCGGGAGGTAGCGTTTTCATCAGCTCAACAACTTTGGCTATGGGATCGACATATTCCTCTACGACAAAACCCTTTTCTTCCAGCTTTGATTTGAGGTTATTTTTAAGCTTGGAACCGTCTGCTCCCATGCCCGCCCGCGCCAGGATAGGACTGGGATGCGGCCCAACGGAAACAAGCAGGATACGCTTATACTTTTCAGGCACCACAGGAAAAATATCCTCCGTGTGCTTGACGAGCGTTACCGATTTGTCTGCGATCTCCTTTGCAATCTCTCTGTATTCGGGCTTTCCGATCTCAGAAAGTCCCTCTTTTTTCGGGAACTTTTCCATCGTGAAAGTATCCAGCCCGCACGCCGCCTTGAGCGCCAGAATGCGGCGCAATGCGTCGTGCAATCTCTCTTCGGTCAATCTTCCGTCTTCATACGCTTCACGCATAAAGGCGGTGTCCTCTTCGATGTCGTTGTAGAACAGGAACATATCGATGCCTGCCATGATCGCACCGGGAACGAGATCGCGCCGCTTTGCCCTGCCTGTAAGTCCCACCATGTGGCTCGCATCCGACACGATCAGTCCGTTAAAGCCGAGTTTCCCGCGCAGAAGATCGCCCAATATTTCTTTGGAAAGGGTGGCGGGTTTTAAATCTTCATCCCTCGTATCGGGGCTGAAAAATCTCTGATAGGCGGGCATCATGATGTGTCCCGGCATGATGGACTGCACCCCCGCCTCGATCATGCCCTTATACACTTTGCCGTATGTATTGTCCCACTCCTCGCAGGAAAGAGCATTGACGCTGGTTGCAATGTGCGGATCGCGCTCGTCGCTGCCGTCGCCGGGGAAATGTTTCATTGCGCAGACGATACCGCTTTCCGAAATACCGCGGAAATATTCCTTGCTCATTTCCAGAACCATGTCCGCATCCGCACCCCAGCCGCGCACGGAAATTCCGGGATTGTGCCAGTTCGTCACCAGATCGACAATAGGCGCAAATGCCCAGTTTGAACCCGTTGCCCTGGTCTCGATGCCGCAGATACGCCCCAGTTCATAGGCATATTTTTTATCGCCCGTCGCCGCGACTTTCATCTCGTTTCCCACAAATGTGCCGTCACGGGAAGCGCCGTTGCCGCCCGACTCGACGTTTACGGCTGAGAGCACGGGAATTTTGCTGTATTTCTGGAAATTGTGATTCATCTCCCACATATCCTCTTTGGAACGGGGATTAAAGCGTATGCCGCCCATGTGCATCTGCTCCACTTCCGCTTTTACTTCCTCGTCTTTCACGCAACCCGTGAGATGCACAAAGAGCTGCCCGATCTTTTCATCGGTCGTCATATTTTTAATTGTGTTTTCCACCCAAGAGATCTGTTCGTCCGTAAGGTAAAAAGGTTTTGCTTTTAAGTTGACCATCTTCATTGTCTCCTTTATTCTCTTTCAAAATTTTTTTCGAATTTTTCGATTTGTTCCTCTTGCACGTCCGCGTAACTGCCCGCGAGAAAAATATCGAAATATTTTTCCTTCAATTCTTTCCAGCTTTCCCGTTCGAAGCGCGTACGGATGGGGTAAAACCAGACGCCCGTTTCCCGTGCGGCATTGTAATCGGGATACGCGTCGCCAACCATCAGGATATTTTCGGGCGCATATCCATTTTCGATCAGTTTTTGCAGACATTTGTCCTTCGGCCCGACATCCTGCGCCATCACCGCACCCGGATATTTGTCCAGTCCGAAATATGCCCATTCCTCCGTGATCGCCCGAAGATTTGCAGAAGATACAACGGCAATGTCTGCCCTTTCTTTTGCGTATTCAAAAAACTCTTTGACGCCCATAAAAGGTCTTTTTTCGTCAAAGGTGAGTTTTGCAATTTCCCGATTTGTCTTTTCTGACCATTCAAGCGTTTTTTTCAAAAAGCTGTCTCCTCCTGCGGCGATCGCATCCTTGAGAGCCGCTTCGGAAAGGCTCGGCGTTGTTTGCGCCCACGCATACAGCTTTTGCGCTCCCTCTATCTTCCCGTATTTTTTCTCATACTCTTTCAAAATCATGACCAGCGTCAAAAAACGGTTCATGCCGCGCGTCTTTTCGTACAAATTGATTTCATTCCAGCGTTGCAACAGCTCCACCCGTTGCGCTTGCAATCCGAAGACCTCCACAAAACACGGTCCGAAGCATTTTATATGCTTGATATCCATACTGTCGATTGCGGTTCCGTCCGAATCCACGCACACTATCTTTTTTATCGGTTTGACTTTCACTCTGTTACACCCCAAAAATTAAAAAATAACTTTATTCTCTCCCCGCAATATGATATAATAGTTTTGCAGAGGAGGTCTGTTCTATGGAATACTCATTGTTTCAGAATATTATTTCCTATTCGGCTTATCTTTCCGAAATCCCCTTCCGCATCTACGACAAGCAGGGTCTTATCCATACTTCCGCGAACGACGAATCTGTCTTTGCGTACTTTTCCGAAACGACAAATTCTCTCCTGCAAGCCGAAAAAAATATTGCTTACGCCGTAACGAACAATCTGCTTCTGTTCGGCATGGTCCGCGATTCCTCTTCAGGACTGACTACCGTAATCGGCCCCGTGACCATCGTAGCGCTGAACGAATCCGCCTTGAGAGATCTTGCGATCCGTAACAACCTTACGGCGGAACAATCCCAGCATTTGCTCGAAAACCTGAACGCCACGACTTCTTTCCCGTTTACGAAATTCATCGTCATGCTGTGCACTCTCTATATGTGTGTCGAACAGAAAAACATTTCCATAAACGAAGTCGTTTCCGAAGAATTGGAAAACGAACTCAACCGTTCGGTCAACGCTGCCGTCATCACAGAAACTGACCCGGACGTTGTTGCGGAAGAGAGCCGCTTTTCTTATGACTTTGAATCCCGTATGATGTTTCTCATCAGCCACGGCATGGTGGAAGAACTGGAAAAATTAACTTCCGGATACAAAACCAAATCGGTCGGAAAAATCGCGTTTGATTCTCTGCGACAGCTGAAAAATTCGCTGATCATTTTAAATTCCCTGTCCTCCCGTGCGGCCATTGCAGGAGGACTCGATCCCGATTTTGCGTATAAATTAGCGGAAATCTATATTCAAAAAATCGAATCGTGTACCAGTTTTGCCCAAATGGAGCCCCTTTCAAGGCATATCCGGTTAGATTATTGTAAACGCGTAAGAGACATAGCTTATCCCGTCACGAATGACCTGATCGTAAATAAGGCGGTAAAATACGTTTCTCAGCATCTGACCCAAAAGATCAGCGTGCAAGATATTGCGGACAATTTACACATCTCCTGCGATTATCTTGCCGATAAATTCAAAAAAACGATGCATATACTTCCTTCCGAATTTATTTCCCGCCTTAAAATCCAGGAAGCGCAATATTTGCTGCTCTATACCAACCAGTCTCTGGTACAGATCTCTAACTATCTATCTTTTTCCTCGCAAAGTTATTTTCAAAATGTATTCAAAAAAATTGTAGGCTGCACTCCGCTCGATTACCGAACACACAACCGCGATCAGGTTTCTTTCAAATAAATACGATTTGCGGCGCGGATCATCGCGGTCATCTTTTCTCCGCCGCACGCCCCTAAAAATCGGGAAAGTTCTTTCAATGAACAATTTTGCAGACTGCGGATGCGCTCGCTCAAGAACATATTGTCCGAGACAGCATTGAATGCGGCTAGAGCCTCTTTATCGTCAAGAATATCTTTCAGGACGGTCGCCTCCGTAAAGCCTTCTTCTGCAAGGGAACCCCACTCTTTTTGTACACGATATTCGCCGCCCGTTCCTTTTTCGGGCTGTTCGCCGGGGAAACAAATCTCCGCCGCGACGTTTGCAGGGACAGACGCAAAAAATTCGATCTTGCCCTCTTTCCATTCGTAACCGGAAACGATTTTTCCGTGTACGCTTTCAAATTCAGCCCTGATGCTTTGCACTCCCGCCGTCGGCGTGGGTGCAATTTTTATTGCGGAAAATCCCGGTGCCGTGCAATCGATCCCGGCAATTCTTCTCCAGACAAATTCCCCGACAGAACCGTACGCATAATGATTGAAAGAATTCATTGCCGGCGAATAGAATGTTCCGTCCGTTCTGATACCGTTCCATCTCTCCCAGATCGTCGTCGCGCCGTTTTCCACTTCGTACAACCACCCCGGATAGCTTTTGTTCATCAGCACCTTTGCCGCAGTATCATGATAACCGTTATCGGAGAGTGCAAAAAGCAAATATGGCGTTCCCGCAAAGCCCGTCGTCAGATGATAGCCGTGCGCTTTTATGTTTTCATTCAGTCTCGCGGCGATCCGCTTCCGATGCTGTTCGGGGGCAATACCGAAATACAGGGCAAGCGTCATTGCCGTCTGCGTTTCGCCAACCGATCTGCCCGTCGGAGAAAAATATTCCTGCCGCATGGCGGCAAGCAGTTTTTCCCGCTTTTGCCGATAATTTTTTTCGTTCTCCGCATCGCCGAGAAGCGCCGACGCATCTGCGGCAATACGCAGCGTCTCTGAAAAAAATACGTTTGCAACAAAATAACTGTCCGTTGCCCCGGGGCCGATTTCGGGCATACTCTCTTCCCTATCCAGTCCCAACCAGTCGCCGTACTGGAATCCGCAAACGATCAGACCGTTTTCCATCCTTTTTTCCGCGGCTTGTATGTACTTACTGATGGCCCCCATATTGTCGGAGAGGAAAGAAAGATCTCCGTACATTTCGTATAGAGCCCACGGGATCATTGCAATGCTGTCTGCCCACAGCGCCGCTGTATTTTTCTCTTGCAAGGCGTCCGGCACAACGACGGGCAATTCCCCCGTTTCTGCCTGTCCGCTCCTGAAATCCGCTAACCATTTTTTAAAAAAACGAGAGACGTCGTATTGAAAAGCCGCCGTACGGCAAAACACGTTTGCATCGGCCGTCCATCCCAAACGCTCGTCTCGCTGGGGACAATCGGTGGGAATGTCAAAAAAGTTACCCTTCTGACTCCAGATGATGTTTTCCAGAAATCGTCCGAACAGTCTGTTTGAAACGGTAAGCCGTCCCGTTCGGCGCAGGTCGGTGTGCGTCACGAGAGCAGTCACCCTTTCGGCGGGCAACTCTGCCCCCTCGATCGCGGCATACCGAAAACCGTGGTATGTAAAAAGAGGAGAAACCGTGCCCGCTGCTCCGATATAGGTATCTTCCGCCGCAGCTCCGCGCAAATTTTCCGTATAGAAATTACCCTCTTTATCCAAAACTTCTGCATGGCGAACCTTGATTTCGGGATAAACGGACTCTCCCAAAGCAAGCTCCACCGTTCCGCTCAGATTTTGCCCGAAATCGTAAACGCGTTCCCCTTCGGGCGTGATAAAACATCTCTTGGCCGGAATTCTTTCCACCACGCGGACCGGCTCGCACTGCTGCATGACCAGTTTGCTTCGGTCGTATTCTTTCCTGCAAACCGTAAGCCGCGCAAGGGGACGGGTGTAATCTGCCCGTTCGCCCGCATAAATCCCAGAAGAACGTACAGGACTTTCACACGCGCTCCAGCCTGCGTCTTCCCCCGTCATCCATTCTTCCCGTGTGCCGTCCGTATACTCTGCTTCAAGATACAAATATCCCGCCGCACATTCGCCATAATATTTGGACGTATGCCGATACCCTATTTCTCCGCAATACCAGCCCTGCGCCACCGTCATTTCCAGCAAATTTTCTCCCGGCCGTAAAAGGGCTGTGATATCGTATCCCTGCACTTGCAAGCAACGTCTGTAATCCGTCCATCCGGGAGCCATACAGATATCCCCTGCCTCCCTGCCGCCGACGCGTAAACGATACAACCCCAACGCCGTGGCATAGACGGTTGCCTTTCGGATCTGCTTTTTTACATTGCATTTACTTTTCAGGACAAATACTCCGACGTTTTCCCGTACCCCGAGAAAAACCGCTTTTTCAGACGAGAAGCACATGGCCGCTCCTTTTTGGGAAACACCGTCCGTGCAACGCGCGACAAGCGCGCCGCGCGGACGGTGTTACTTTTTTATAAAATTTCGTTCAGCATATCGGTGATCTTCTGCGTTCCCAAACGCGTAACGCTGCGCGTAAACGAAGACCAGGAGTTCATATCCGTCGTACCCTTGATAAACGCGGGAACCTGCTTTGAAAACTCTTCGCGTACAAGCGTAAGAATACGGTTATATTCCTTATTGTCATCCGAAGAGAGCTGGCTGATAAACGACTCCTCCAGTCTGCCCGTATTGGTGTATCTTGTCCATAAATTCCGTCTGTATTCATCGATTGCGCGCGGCTCTTTGTAGCCGATATAATCTTCCAGTCCCAAAAGCCGCAAAGGTTTGAGAAGATTTGTCTGGTTATTGGTCAGCTTCAACGCCTCTTGCGTGAAAACATAGATCCCCTGCGCTTCATCGTACTCGCACATACCGTTCTCCAGACCGATGGAAAGATACAGATCGTCCTGCGTTTCTTCTACCTGCTCTTTGGTAAAGCCGCCGCCCTTGAGCACTGCACCCGCGTCGGAGTAAAGATAATCCAGCATTGTAAACAAAGCGGGAAGTTTTGCCTCTTTTTCCGGAGTGTTGATTGCGTTGGTCGTGATCATCGTGGAGCAAATTTCACGGCTGACCTGGTAGAAACAATAGGGATCGGTAAATTTATTTTCCTCTTCGCCATATTTGTCGTTGACGGGATACGGAGCACCGTATACACAGATCCCGTACGTAGCATGGTTTTCATTGCCTTCGCTGATGTCCAGCGCATTGAACAACTGACTGTCCATACCGCACCACAGGCCGACTTTACCCTGGTTGACCGTCTTTTCATCGGTACGATAGAACAGTTCGGTATGTGTTTGGAAACCCGTATCGATCCATCCCCTGGAATACCAGTCGCGCATTGTCTGCACATACACTTCAAACGTCGATTCCGTCACGCCGAAATGAACGGTGCCGTCCGTATTTTTATACCACTCGACGCCTCCGCCGCCGAAAGAACTGACCAGATTTCCCGCCATATTGAATCCCGTATAATACAGATTCGTGCAATAACCACCTTCGATCCCTTCCCCGACGAGAGCTTTTTCGATGATATCCAGCATCCATTCCCAGTCGGAAATCGTTACGGGATAGGTCCCGTCGTAATCATCGTACGTTTCGGCATATGTTTCCATATACCCGGCAACTTCCGCGCTTTGCGCAAGCCCCGCCTTTGCAGCTCCGTCATAACCGCTTGCGGGCGATGCATAGGTAAGGCCGTAAAAACTGGGGAATTTTACGTTGTCTGTCCATTCCGTCTTATCCGCATTCCAACCGCCCGTAAATGCCGCGCCCGTAGAAGGATCGTACCCATATCCGACAATCCAGTCTCTGCGATAATTGTATCCGAGCCAAGACGGCTGATTCGGGCTTTTATAATAAGAATAAAGCTGCAAAAACCTGCGTTCTCCGTTCACCAGATTTGTCGCCGAATCATAGAACCCGTTATCATTGAGGAATTTCAGATAATTGGGCATATACTCGTTGACATATTCGGTAATGTCGAGCGCCTTACCGTTCTCATACAGATCGATGATAGAATCCTGGCTGTATGTAAGCTCCATAATATCCGCAGGATCGCTTACCGCCGTTGAAAAAGCGTCTTCGGGCGATTGTGCGCTGGACGGAACAATAAACTGCAATTTTACCTGTTCCTTCTCTCCTCCCGGTACCTGCCATTCCTTTTCGGTCATGTATTTTACGCCGGGATTGTTTTCATAGGAGCCGTAATCGCTCTGTCCCTCCGCTACGGAAATCCAATAAGTGAAATCTGCGTCCGTTTTATTTCCGCAGCCGATCAGCGACGCACATGCGCCCAGAAGCAGAGTGCCGGAAAGCAGGATCGTCAATAATTTTTTCATTTTATAACCTCTCTTTGCATGGCTCTTTCTGCGCCGTTGCGATAAACGCAGGCAAGCCTGTTAACGGACGATAGACAGATCTACGCTGACCGTAACCATTCCGTTATAAATCGATCCGCTCCAATGGATCGGAGTGCCCGCCGCCAGATTGACTGTAGTATTGTTTGCCTCCACGCCGAAATTCAGCGTAAAGTTGACCCCCTCGGAAGACCATGTACCCGTATCGAGCACCGTCTCTTTATCTGTTCCCTTTTGTGCTGTAAGTTTCAGAGACTGATCATCGAACAGCTCCAGTGTGATCTTTCCGACTTTTGCATCCGTACCTTCAAAGGTATATTTCACTTCTACGACAGGCGCCGCACCCTGCAGATCTCCCAGTTCGCTTGCCGCCATCGAGAAAGTGACCGTCGTTTCCGCGGGGACATTGTCGCTCAGTTTCCCCGTCCAGGTAAAGACGACCGTACTGTTTTCGCCCCATCCGAACTTAAATGTGCCTCTGCTTGCGTTTTCAAAATTTACCGAAGGAGGCATGGATCCGCCCATCGACCAATCGGCCGTGATCTCGATGCTGCTGCCCATCAGCGAACCCGCCAAAACAAGCGTACAATCGCTGTTAAAGGTAAGCGTGAAATCTACGTTCATCTGCATGACACTCGCCGATGCCGTCAGTTCCTTCATGACGGTCACGCCCGTCTGCGCTTTTTGCCATTTCACCATCTCAATCTCTTCGGTCCCGTTTTTATAAACTGCCGAATAATCGTCACCGTCTGCCGTCAGGGTGAGCGTACCGCCCTCGCTGAGCGTATAAACTGTGGTATTGGCGTCGCTGCCTGCCGCACTCGTATAGGTACCGCTGATCATATATTCCGCCGTGGCAAGATCATCGTATCCGTTATGATAAATTCGGAACGTAAGATCCTGCACCGTATAGGGATTGTCGGGATCCGCTTCGTTTGCTTCCGCCGCCCAGGCAGGGAGTTCTTCTGGCATCAGTTCATAGAGCAGGTTGCGGATCTCATCGCTGTCCGAAAAATCGCTGTCCGGATCCTGACGGACTGTGCGCGTATAGCCGCCGAGATTCACGTTGTGCAACCTTCCTTCACCGTCGACAACAGTATAGGCAACGACGTTGGAAGGGACTTCCTCCCCGTAAAACTGATGATCCGTTGCCGCATCGTTTACGGCGAAAGGCGTCGTTCCGTCCGATTCGAAAAATTTAACCGCTTTTGCGGAAGTAAGCCCCACCGTATCCTTGTTTGCGGCAGGATCCGTCGTCTGCTGTATTTTCCACTTCCCGTCGTCGTCCGTCACCTTATTGCCGCCCGCATCGAGTTCCCAGTTGATCACATCGTCCGCACCCGCGTCGATATAGGGAACTTCCATATCTACTACTTCGTATTTCCCCTGATAAGCTGTCTGCATCATCAGATCGTTCGCATAAAATGTGCCGTCTGCCTTAAAACGCAAAACCATCTTATGCGACGCATCTGCGGATGCACTGAAAATACCCTCGCTGATAGCGGCACCTTCGCCGACTTGTCCGATCGTTTCGCCGCAGTTGTCGCATTTTCCGTCTCCGTCTGCATCGACGTGCGATGTGCAGGTATCTTCACCACCCTTGTCACACGCCGCAAACAGAGTGAAGGAGAATACTGCGCACAGGCACAGCACCGCAATGAGAATCAACCTCTTTTTCATAATTTTCCTCCAAATATATTTTTTATTGCCCCGCAGGACAGAAAATCAACCTTTGACCGCACCTTGCAACTGACCTTTTTCCATACGTTTCTGGAAAAACGGAAAAACCAGTAATACAGGTAACATGCCTACAATGATCGCCGCATACTGCATCAGATACTGCCCGTTGTAATCGGGACCGAGCAGACTTCCCGCGGCATCGACAAGAAAACTTTCCGAATCGGCAATCCATTCACGCAGCCACAACTGTAACGGATAAAGATCAAGCGCGCGGCTGTCGAGATAAATACTTGCGTTGATCCATGCGTTCCACTGCAACACGACACTGTTGAGAATGATGACGGAAGTAAAGGACATCGATTGCGGAAGAACAACCTGCCACATAATGCGCAGATGTCCCGCTCCGTCCAGTTCCGCAGCTTCGATCGTCGATTCGGGAACGGCAGCAAAAGCATTGGAAAGCATGATCACAAAAAATGCGTTTGTGCATCCGGGAATCAAAAGCGCCCAGCGCGTATTGATCCAGCCAAGCGACTGCACGACCTTATAGGTCGGGATCAGTCCGCCGTTAAACATAATCGTGAACATGACAAACACCATCAGATAAGGCCGAAGTTTGCTCTTGCGGCTTAAGACATACGCTGCCGAAATGTTTACGATCATTCCGAATAAGGTGGCACCTACGACGTACAAAATCGAGTTGCCGAATCCGGAAAGAATGTTCTCCCACCGTGCAAACAGGTATCCGTACGCTTCCGTGTGTGCCTCGGCGACGGGGATCCAGGCAATGCCGCCCGTCAGCCCTTCGCCCGCAAAAAATTTCTGCCCGTCCGAGAAGGACGCCATCAACACATGCCAAATGGGAACAATGCAGACAAACAGTGCCAGAAGCAATATCGCGTAGATCACGATATCCGCAGCCAGACCCGCCCCTGAGTGTTTTTCTACCATTCCGTCCGAACATTTATAGCCTTGTTTTCTCAGCTCGCGAACTCTCTTATCCGAATCGTCCTTGCGAAAAACCGAGGTAACGGAAATCCACCCTTGCGTGAGCTTCTCTTTCAATGCCAACGACATTTCTTTCAATTTACCCATTTTTCACCTCATCAGAACAGCGATGTTTTCGCCACCATACGGCTGAGCCAGTTGGAAAGGAGCAGGAGCGCCGTGGAAATGACCGATTGGAAAAGCCCCGCCGCAGCGGAAAGGCTTGTATTCGACGCGCGCATACGGTATGTATAGGAATACAGGCAATCCGCCGTCTCGCGGATACTGTCATTGTAAAGCAATACGACTTTATCAAACCCGGTATTGAGAACCGTTCCGACTTTGATCGTGAACATCATGACTACGATGGGAAGTATCGTAGGCAGGGTGATATTCCATGCCCTGCGGAAACGATTCGCTCCATCCAGTGCGGCGGCTTCGTAAAGGTCTTTGTCTACGCCCATAATTGCCGCCACAAATACGATGGAAGAGTACCCCGCATTTTGCCATACATCCATGAACATATTGATAAACCAGAACGTCGGCGGCCCGGAATTTTCAAGCAGATTGCCGCCCGAATAGCCGAACAGACGCAACAGTTCCGTTATTGCCCCGTTATCATCCACAAACGCCTTGACAAGCTGCGTGATAATGACAGCCGACAGAAAATACGGCATATATGTGACAGTCTGAACCGTGCGTCGGAAAAATTTACTTTTGACTTCGGAAACAAGCAACGCCAAAACAATCGGGAATAAAAAGCCGATCGTGATGTTCAGAAGGCACATGATCGCCGTATTGCGCATCAACAGAGCCAGCTGGCCTCCGGCAAAAAGGTTTTCAAAATTCAGCCACCCAACCCACGGATTTGCAAAATAATTGTCGTTGGATATGCTGACGTTCTGAAACGCCATCACAACACCCGTCATCGGTATGTAGTTAAATACAATAAAATAAACGGCTGCCGGAACAAAGATCAGATACAATACCCAGTTTTTCTTAAAATCCTGACGCCACCCGTTTTTCTTCAGCGGCATCGCGCGTCTGCTTGTAACGGGTACAGTGCCGGCACTTTCTGCCGCTTGCGTAGTTTGCTGCACCATATCGTCCAAAACCATCTCCTCCTATCATTCTTTTTTCTCAAGTATATCATAAATTATTTGTATGTATTGTAAAATTTCGGCATATATTATAATTTATCAGACAAAAATACGTACATTCATTCATTATTTTTACTTTCTGCAATCGGGACAAAGGGATTTTCGGAAACCAACCCCAGTACCCGCGCTGCCGAACGCTGCAAATCGGATCTTGTAACGGTTCCGCTCTGCAACCCCTCCGCAAGTATTTTTGCCCAGACCGGTTTACCGGGCATTAAAAGATCGCACTGCGCCTTCATGGCAATACAGGGATCGCCTCTGTCTACGTCGACAGCGTTCCAGTCACTCATGACCAGCCCTTCAAACCCCCATTCGTTACGGAGCACTTTTACGAGAAGATCGTAGTTATTGGTATTGTATACGCCGTTGATCTTGTTGTAACTTGCCATGACCGTTTTAGGAGCACTTTCTCTGATCGCAATTTCAAAGCCTTTCAGATAGACTTCACGCAAAGCCCGCTCATTGACGTTGGAAGAAGAAAGATCTCTGTCCACTTCGCTGTTATTGCAGGCAAAATGCTTCAGAGAAACTCCTAAACCCTGATGACTCTGCACGCCTTTGATCAGAGCCGCCGCCATTTTCCCCGCGACGAGCGGATCTTCGGAATAATACTCAAACACTCTTCCGCACAGAGGATTCCTGTACAGATTGATGCCGGGTGCCAGCCATACGGTTACGCCGAATTCCATCATCTCGTCCCCAACTGCCCTTCCGACCGCTTCCAACAGATCTGTGTTCCATGTCTGTGCGGAGACGATTTCAGCCGGCCAGGCGGTGGCGTATTGATAATGCATGACGCCGTCTTCAGGTTTGCCGAGCTTTTTGCGAAGCATCTGGCCGAACATTCCATAATCGTATTGCGGGTACATTTGCGTCGACTTGACCTCGCCCGTCTCCGTCTGAACGATTTCCGGAGAAACATTCAGCCCGGCTGGCCCGTCCGAAAGGACGACGTTCGGAATTCCGTATTTATCATAAAGCTCGCTTGTCGTATTGCCCGATGCGCCCAAAACATTGACAAGGTTCCGGCTGTGCAGTCCGCTGCCCACGACAAGGGAAATCAGTTCATCATCCGAAAGAGTTTTTATCAATCTGGAAATATTCCCGCTGCTTTTTGCAAAGGGCTCGGAATATACATGCTTTTTCGTACGGATCGCCAACGGATTGACGGCTATACTTTTCACGCCGACCGCCAAACCGTCTTCCGGGATCCCCGGTGAAATTTCACTGATTTTTTCGCGCGGACGGCAGACGTTGATACATTCTTCGGTCACGATCTCACTGATCAGGTGCAGTGCCGCGATCGGAGATGTGTTTTTTGAACTGTTGCCCAACCGAAGCGTATAATATCCGCGATTCAGAATAAAAGAGGCCGTTTCCGGATAGTAACACGCACACTCTGCAAAATCAAAGCAAAGAGTAAATTTTTCTGTCTCGCCCGGACTCAGCTCCTTCGTTTTATAAAACGCAACCAGCCGCTGATATTCCGCATTGCAAGCGCGGCGGGGTACGCTTACATACAACTGCACTACCTCTTTCCCTGCAAAATTGCCTTTGTTCTTTACGGATACCTCTACCATTATCTGACTCGCTTTCTGGCGCACAAGTCCGGCCTTTATCTCAAATGCAGTGTACGACAGACCAAATCCGAACGGAAAATAAGGCGCGACATCAAAGCTGTCAAAATAACGATATCCCACAAAAATGCCTTCGTTATAATTTTGCATTTTCGGATCACCCGCACGGGAAAAAGCTGCGGTTGACGGATAATCCGACAATTTTTTCGCCCATGTACAGGCAAGTTTGCCCGAAGGCGATTTCCTGCCCGTCAGTATATCGGCGAGAGCATTGCCTCCCTCCATACCGCCCTGTCCGTAAAAGAGTACGGCATCGATCCTGATTTCCTCCATGAAAGAGAGATCGATCAGGCCGCCCACATTGACGATAAGAACGACCTTTTTATAATACCCGCTGATTTTTTTCAGATTCTCATACTCCAGATCATCGATCTGAAAATCACCCTTTTTATCAAATCTGTCATTCCCTTCCCCGGCCTGACGGGCAAGAACGTAGACAGCCGTATCCGTTTCGCAGGAAAGGTCTTCGTCTTGGATCGGAATTCCCGTAGGATACATGAATTTATTGGCTATCGCAACGCCTAAAACAGCAAAAGGCTCCATAATGCCCTTTACTTTTTCCTCGATCCCATCCTTCCATGCAGCATAACTGTCCCGATAAAACCGATCGAAACGATCCAGCCAATTTTGTGAAAGGATCCTTACCCCCGCATTTTTCAGCCCGTCTTCTATGCTGACAGAATAACGCTGATGCATTGCTCCCGAGCCCGTCCCTCCGACAACCGTCATGCGCGCACCGGAACCATAGAGCGCGACTGCCTTATCCTTCTGCAAAGGCAACACCCCGTCATTCTTCAAAAGCACAAAACCTTCTGCGGCAACCGTCCGTGCCAGATCTGCATTTTTCTTTTCTCTTTCGGATACTTCCCTGTTCCGGGTAGCTCTTAACTTCATTGTTTTCATACAAAGTCCTCCGTTTAAACCTATCTTATCATGAAACAGACAGATTGTATTGTAATAAATAAAACTAAATTATATTATTTCGGATAAAAATGTTATTTTTTCTCTTAATTTAAACAAAATTGACTGTTATACAGATTTGCATAAAACCCCTTCTTTGCAAGAAGGTCGTTATGCGTACCCTGCTCGACGATATTGCCGTGATCGAGTACTAAAATCAGATCGGCATTTTTAACTGTAGAAAGCCTGTGCGCAATAACAAAACTTGTTCTGCCCTTTGAAAGCCGGTCCATTGCCCGCTGTATCGTCTGCTCCGTGCGCGTATCGACGTTGCTTGTCGCCTCGTCCAATATAAGCATGGGGGCATCGTCGATCATGGCGCGCGCGATCGTTATCAGTTGTTTCTGCCCGCCCGACAAAGAGGCTTCTGAAACGACCGTATCCCCGCCTTGCGGCAGACTTTCAACCATATGGTAAATTTCCGCCCCCGTTACGGCGCGGCGGACCTGCTCTTGCGTAACGTCCTCTTTGCAATAGACTATATTTTGTCTGAGCGTTCCTTCAAACACCCACGTTTCCTGCAATACCATGGAAAACAGAGAGCGGACATTTTCCCTCGACAGCTCTTTGACGGAGATGCCGTCGATTCTGATTTCCCCTTCTGCCTCGTAAAAACGCATCAGAAGATTGACTATCGTCGTTTTTCCTGCCCCTGTAGGGCCTACAATGGCAACTTTCTGCCCGGGGAAAATGTGTGCGCTGAAATCACGGAGAACCGGTTTTTCCGCATCGTACCCGAAATTCACATGACAAAACTCCACCTCGCCGCGCACATCCTTCGGCTGCAAAACTGCCGAAGGGTGTTCTTCGGGCTCTTCCGTCTCTCCCAAAAAAGTAAATACTCTTCCCGCCGCCGCAGATGCCTGCTGGAATTGATTAAAAACCTGACCAAGCTGCGAAACGGGAGACTGGAACAGATTGATATAGATGAGAAAAGCGGCAAGAGATCCGATCGTGGTTGCATTTTTTGCCATAAGAATACCGCCTACAACACAAATCGCCACATACCCGAGTTTGGAAATAAACGTAGTAAGCGGATGCGACAGCGCTGACAAAGCATTGGCTCGATACATAGCCCGCTTGAGTTTTTCGTTTTGCAGTCCGAACTGTGCTACGGCCCTTTCCTCTGCATTGCAAGCGCGTAAAAGCTCCAGGCCGGAATAATATTCTTCGGCAATGCCGTTAAGTTCCCCCAACTCTCTCTGCTGGCGGCGAAAATACTTCTGCGACATCCGTACAACAAAAAACAGTACGAGCATAGAAAGAGGTACCGTAACAAACGCCGTAAGAGTCATCTGCCAGTTGGTAACAAACATCATGACAATAACAATGAGGATCTGCGCTGCCGCCGTTACGGCTGTTGCCAGGGACGCATTCATGGATTGCGCTACGGTGTCTACGTCGTTTGTCACACGGGACAGAATATCCCCTACGGGGTGTGCATCAAAATACCGCAAGGGCAGACGTTCGAATTTGGAAACAATGTCCGAACGCAGACGGCGCGCAATCTTCTGATTGATCCCTGCCATCACAAACGCCTGCAAAAATGTGCACAGCGCCGAACCTATGTACATCGCAGCCAAAGTAAAGCACAAACGAAAGACGTTCCCCATATCCATGACCTCCGCCATAGAAAGAACATCTCCCGCTTCCCGCGATGCTTGTTCTACGTAATCGGTGAGTTCCTTCAAAAAAGTCGCAGCATACACCGTGAGAAATACGCCGCTCACCGCCAGCAAAAGCACGCCGACGAGAGCAAAAATATGACGTTTCCCATAACAAAGAAGTTTTATAAAAGAAGATCCGCTTTTCATTCTGCCAATTCCTCCTCCGAAAGCTGAGACTTTGCGATCTCACAGTATGTTTCGCATCTTTTCAAAAGATCTTCATGCGTTCCGACACCGACCGCCCTGCCTTTGTCCAATACAACGATCACGTCCGCATCCCTCACCGTGGAAATACGCTGCGCCACAATAATTTTTGTTGCCGACGGCAACTGCTCCTTTAAATTCCGCCGCACCGTCGCGTCTGTTGTATAATCCAAAGCGGAAAAACTGTCGTCGAACAAAAGAATCTGCGGAGCCGACGCCACTGCACGTGCAACGGAAAGTCTCTGCCGCTGTCCGCCCGAAAAGTTTTTTCCGCCCTGCACTACAGGGGCAGACAATCCGCCTTTTTCCCCGATAAAATCTTCCGCACAAGCGATCTTTGCCGCTCTCTTCAATTCCGCATCGGACAGCCCCGGGCAGGAAAAGGCAATATTTTCTCCGATCGTTCCCGAAAACAGTATGCTTCTTTGCGGAGCGTAGCCGAGTGATGCCCGCAACTCTTTTTGACGAACATCCTTTACGTTTCTTCCTCCCACCAACACTTCTCCATCGTCCGCATCGGTAAAACGCAGGAGAAGTTTTAACAGTGTTGTCTTACCTGAACCTGTTCCTCCAACAATTGCAAGCGTCTGACCCTTTTCCGCGCGAAAGGAAACGTCGCTTAAAACCGGCTGTCCCCCGTATCCGACAGATACGTTTTTCAGTTCGATGCTGCCGTCACAGAAGTATTCCTTCGGCAGAACGGGGTCGGTAATTTTTGAACGCTTTGTTACAATTTCAAGGATACGTCTGGCCGATACCTGCGCGCGCGGCAAAAGATTGAACAACATGACCAGCACCATAAACGCCGTGACGACTTGCGCGGCAAGCTGCGTAAAGGAAAACATTGTCGGAAAAAAAGCGGCATCATTGTCGCGAACGATGATAAAACATCCCAACCAATAAATTGCAAGCGTAAGTCCGTTGTACACCAACTGCATAAACGGCTGCATAGCCGCCGATGCCCTGCCCGTAAAAAGATTGGTTTTTGCGTACTTTTCGTTGATCTCTTCAAACCGCTCTCGTTGATATTCTTCCGCATTGTAGGCGCGCACCACTCGGATGCCCGTAAGCGTATCTCTCGTAACGCCGTTGAGACGGTCGGTAAGCTTTTGAATAAGCCGGAACCGCGGCAGAACCATCATTAAAATCGTCATGATCCCCGCCAGCAAAACCGTAACAGCAACAGCCACCGCTACAGTAAGCTCTCCGCTTGACTGCGCAATCCTGATCACCGCCAATACAGCCATCAAAGGTGCGCCTATCCCCAAACGCAGTCCCAAAACCATGGCCGATACAACCTGCTGTACATCATTTGTCGTTCGCGTAAGAAGCGTCCCTGCCGAAAAACTGTTTGCATCTCTGTCCGATAAACCGACAATGTGCGAAAAAACCGCCTGGCGCAACCGTTCCCCGAGCCGCGTTGATATCCGCGCGGAAAAAATAGTTTCAAACACCGTCGCCGTCACACTTACCGCCGCATAGGCAAGCATAATATATCCTGTTGACAGAATCGACGCCGCCTGCGCCCCCTCTTGCATCTTGGATACGATTTCCGCAGTATACGTCGGCAATGTCACATCGCAATAAATCTGCATTATAAGGAAAACCAGAAGCCCCGCAAACATCGCTAACTCCTTCCCTCTCAGATATTTCATCAATCTCAGCATTTTATTGTCCTCCTCTTCCTTTATTTTATCATAATAGTTTACATATTGTCAACCATTAACACAAAAAGTTTACATATTGTAAATGATTTTACTTGCTTTGTCTGACAGAATATGATAAACTATTCTCATGAATAAATTAGAACAAAAACGTGCGGATCGAAAAGAAAGAATCATATCTGAAGCAAAAAAACTCATTTTGCAGAGAGGGATTTCGGACGGACTGATGAGCGAAATCGCGCCGCTTGCGGGAATTTCCCGTCAAAGACTGTACGTTTACTATAAAAATATCGACGAGATCCTTGCAGACATTATGGAAAGCATTGTAGAAAATTCTTGTCTTGTTCGTATTGCCGATGCCCCCGAATACGATACACCGGAGAACATTATCCGCTACTCTATCCTGGCCTTTAAGGACTTATCCGAAGAAGTACACGACGATCTTTTATTTTTGCTTCTTTATAACGTATATTGCGCAACCAATAAAAAAGCTTGCCCGAGGCACAACCACGCGCAGGTGCTACTCTTTGAAAAACAGATCCTTCAGGGACAAAAGGAAGGCGTATTCCGCACAGACAAGTCTCTTCATGAACTGACCGCCGCCGTTTCGCACCTGTTGGCGGGATACACTTCTTACAGCGAAACTCTTTCCGAGCAGAGCCGCGCACAGATGCTTTCGGACGAATTATTGCATTTGCTTGCCGATATGGTCCTGAACTATTTACGCTCTGCGTAAAAGATAAAAACCGATCATATGGTTTTTAACATAATAAATGAATTTTTTAACAAATAACAGAAGACGGAGCGTCTTTCGCGCTCCGTCTTCTGTTATAAGAAAGTTCAGCACAGGGCAGAATCGGAAAGAGCCCAGCCCTCCACGACGCGTACGCCGCGCTCGTCTTTGTTATCTTTAAATTCCACAAATTCCATGGTATGCTGTATGATCTCCTTTCCCGTATGCAGGTTTTTGACCTTGACGGTATAACGGATCGCGCACCAATTATCTTTGATGATCATATTGTCGAAATCTCCCAGTTCCATCGTAAAATGCTGAAAAAGCTGTCCCATCATCGCTTTGTATTCCTCCAGCGTACAACGCTTCTGTGAACCGTTGAAAGGGATGTTATAATGGGCATCCGGTTCATAAAGGGTATTACACCATTCCAGCCAGCCGTCATAACCGCCGTTCCAGTTTTTGAAACCCGTTTCAAGCCTGTCGCGGATTGCCTTTTCGATTTCAGAATTTGTCTGCATTGTGTTTTTGATCATAATATTTACCTCTTTTTTTAATTGACGCCCCTTGCGCCGTCTTGCTTAAAGTATAAAAAAATTTTGTAAAAGTTTTTTTCAGATTCTACAAGTCTTTCGTAAAATTTTTGTAAGTATTTTGTAACTTTCGCTACTACTTAAAAAATCTTTTTACTGCAATAATTTTTACTGAACGGTTCATTTTCAATTTTTTCATGTTAAAGACAGCCTGTTTTTTTCAAATTTGCCTCATCGCATTAAAATATATCGAATCATTTTTATTAAGAAAAATTAAAAACTTTCCTATAGATTTACGTACGGAAAAAGTCCTGAAAAGTACGGGTTTGTCTTAGGTGTGACGATGGGACGTGTGCTTGTCTTGAACAAGTGCGACGGGCTTCGCCCGTCGCAGACAAGCACACGTCCCGACACAAACAACCAAACAAACCATTCCAAACCAACCAAAAAATAAAAGAACGGAAGATCGGACGGAGCGCGGAGCCGCCCGCTGACCCGCTTGGGCGTTCTCCGCGCTTCTCCATTCCGATCCTCTTCCGTTTGCTTTTAAATGCTTGCCTGTTAGCCGGCAAGCGTTTTTTGTTTCCTTCGGTTCTGTTCAGATTCACCTCTCTTGTTGCTTCTGCCAATATAGTTGTTCTATTTTTAAAAGCCGGACACCCGTGTAAGTGAACATCAATGTCCGTTTATTTTCTTTGGATAAAAAGAACCCGGCATTGTTGAACACCGGGCTCAAAATATTTGATATTTATGTTAATCTCTTCCTAATACGTGATCTACCGTACACGGTAAAGCTTCTGCGATCCGTACGATACTTTCTATCGTAGGCTTTGTACGTCCTGCCTGCCAATTATAGATCGCGGATTCGGGAATCCCCGTCTTCTTCTGCAACTGATATTTCGTTATCCCAAACTCCGCACAGATCTGCGGCAACCGTTCCCGAAACGGAATATACGGCGAAAAGACTGTCGCACGGTTTTCCTCTTCAAGCCCTAATAAAAAATCCGTGGTCACTCGAAAATAATCTGCCATCTGCACCGTCATTTCTACTGTCGGCATTTTCAGTCCGCTCAAATATCGGTTGATCGTCGCACGTCCGCAGCCGAGTATTTTGGCAAACGCAGGAGGATTCAATTTTGCATCAAAAAGTAACGAATCGAGCCTTTCGGCAAATATCGACAAATTTAGCATAAAACAGACAATCTCCTTTCTTATATTATCTCCATAAACGGAAACAAATACTTGCAAGTTTCCACTTGTGGTGATATACTATTCTTATAAAGTCTGATGCGCACAGACTAAAACGAAAAGGAGGGTTTATTTTATGATGCAAAAACAAAGCGACGGGCATATCTTTGTTCCCGATACCGAAATCGCCGATGCGGAATTTCAGTGCAAAGTAACGGCGAATGATTTACTGCTCGATCTGAAAGTGCTGATGAAAGAGTATTATGTCGCTACTTTTTCGGAAGACAACGGTTCGCTGAAAATTGCTTTGAACAACGGACAGAAATTCCGTTTGATCCTGCTCGAAGATTAAGTACATATCAACGCAGCAATGCCTTTATATACAAATGAAAAATACAGACGGACTCAGTTTATACCGAGTCCGTTTTTCTTTTTCCCTGCGTTTCTGTTCGGATTTTTCTCTCTTTTGTCTTTCAGCACTGATAATTGAACGGAAAAGTACGGGTTTTGGGCGGATAAAGGGCCTTCTTTGTCCGTCCGTTTTTTGTTATACTTCCCATCGTTCAAACCTCGTTTCCTAGCGTTGGTTTTGAATCCTTGTCTTTCGCGCGGAGAGTATAAACGAAAACGTCATTTCCGTCAAGGGTGAATGCATTGCCTGCGGCAACCCTTGACGGAAAGACTAAACTTTACATCTATTTTTCTAACTTTGCCGTTTCCGTTTCTTTTGTCTCCGTCGAAAGACGAATGTTTACAAGGAGGTAAAGGCTTTTGCCGAACAAGAAAATGAAGACTGCCGTAATCTACGCCCGTTACTCTTCCGACAATCAAACGGAGCAATCCATAGAAGGTCAGATCCGTGTCTGCGGCGAATATGCACAAAGAAACAACATTCTCATCCTCGCAACATACATCGACCGCGCCATGACGGGAACCAACGACAACCGTCCCGACTTCAAGCGTATGATGAAAGACAGCGAGAAGCGGGAATGGGATTACATTCTCGTCTACAAATTAGATCGGTTTTCCCGCAACAAATACGAAACGGCGATCCATAAAAAAACTCTCAAAGACAACGGCGTAAGAGTCGTTTCTGCTATGGAGAATATCCCTGATACCCCCGAAGGGATCATTCTTGAAAGTCTTTTGGAGGGCATGAACCAATATTACTCCGCAGAGCTTTCCCAAAAGATAAAGCGCGGGATGCGGGAAACACGATTGAAAGGATATTTTCAGGGCGGCTGTCTGCCCTACGGTTATAAACTGGACGGCAGAAAAATCGTCGTTGACGAAGATCAGGCAGAAATCGTCCGCTACATTTACGGCGAATACTCCAAAGGCGTCATTGTCCGAAACATTATCGCCGATCTCAATGCGAAAGGGATCACTCACCATAATAAACCTTTCAGCAAAGACTCCGTTTATAATATACTCCGCAATGAAAAATACGCAGGCATCTACCGTTACGGCGAAGACCTGCTCGGAGATATGTACCCGCAGATCGTCCCTACGCCGTTGTTTGAGGAAGTACGCGCTATCGTCGCAAAGAACAAACACGGAAAAAGAAGCGTCGAATACATCTATCTTCTGCGCGGAAAACTCATTTGCGGATATTGCGGCAAAGCCATCTGCGCCGAAAGCAGTGTCGGACACAAAGGTAAAAGAAAATTTTACTACAAATGCAGCGGCAGAAAATCCAAAACAAACGGCTGCACAAAATCCATTGTCCGCAAAGACCTGCTTGAAAAACTGGTATTGGATACCATTGTGGATCGTTTGAAAGAACCCCACATCATGAACGAATTTGTCCGTAAAATACTCGCTTTACAAGAGAAACAAAACAAAAATAATTTGAAACTGCAAGCATTCCTAAAAGAACAGCGGCAAAATCAATCGGCTTTGAACAATATCATGGCGGCTGTCGAACAAGGTCTGATCAATAACACTACCAACAGGCGAATGAAAGAGTTGGAAGAACGCCAGGAAGAACTGGAACGGCTTATCCTGATCGAAAAGAACAAACAGATTTCCGTTCTGACCGAAAAACAGATCCGCGATTACTATGAACAGGCTTTGCGGCTCGAAGCTCAAATGCTTATCAACTTCCTGATCCAGAAAATCGTTCTCTATGACAATAAAATAGAAATTTACTTTCACTACCCTGCAGCAAGCCCCGACGATGATCGGGGCTTGCTTTTTTGTGTTCTTCTCTTTACTCCTCCGAAAAAATAAGTCCTCCCGTATTTTGCTTTTCCGGGTCGGCTATGGTAGCATAGTTCCTCGCGCAAGTCAACGGTCTCAAAATCGCCGCTTAAAACGTTTACTGAGCTTATTTTTAAGCCGACCAAAGGGTTTTTCCTTTGCCCGGTTTTTTACCTTTCAGAAAGCGTATTTTGCGCCCGGAACGCACCGATTTTGTTTTGCTCCGTTGACTTGCGCATTCCGTTTTTATAGGGGTGTGTTTTTCACCGTCCTATGCACCTCCGCCTTCGCCGAAAAAGGCAAAATCAAATACGGAGGTATCAAAAGATGCTGGTTTCAAAACGTTCTCACGGTAAATACCAAAACGAAGGCGAACTCTTTTCCGAACCTATTTCCGAACACAATGTTTCTCTCATGGGTGAAATGATCGCCCTGCAGGCTTTACGCACCGCCATGACTTTCGATTTCAAAACCGTAGAGAATCTCTATATAGGTCTTCTTAAAGACTTTCATCACATGAACGAACCCGGTTACATCTTATCCGAAGGGTATGACTGCGCACAGACCGCCATATGCTTTCTCTGGCAATTCAAAGGGAAACTCGTATCCGAAATTTACGGAGACACTGCAAGACGTAAAAACGTGACCATAAAACACGCTTGCTACAATATCGTTGACTCTTACATTGTCAAATACAGAAGAAAGATCGCAAGAACAAAAGAAATAGATTTTTCCGATTACAAAGCGCATCCGGTTGATCCGATCAACTGCTTTGAGGCCAAACAAACCGATTACAGCAAGGCGGATGCTATTCTTGCCGCGATGAATCTGACTGAAGCCGAACTGGAGACGCTCAACTGCTATCTCAACGGTATGACCCAATCGGAAGCCGCTTTGGCTCTCGGAATTACGATTTTCGGCGTTAAATACAGAAAACTGCGTATCAGACAGAAGTACCAGATGTATATCGGCACCTGATTAGACAATATATACATTTCCCTGTATAATGTTCATTATTTTACTTGAAATCACCTGATTTCGCCTTAAAAAATGGGGCGGATTAGGTTGGGAGCGCTGACCCGCTTGCAAATCGCCCCGCGCATACCGCCGCGCGGCTTTTCTTTTTTGCCCCGTAGTTTTAGTTTGTCTTGCTTTTATTTCTCCACGTCCTTGTCTGCTTTTGTGGCCGAAGCAACTCTCGCCTTGCTTAATTCGCTTTTGGCATCTTTGCGATCGTTTCCTTACTTACCTGCCCTATATATTCGCCCTCATCCCAGCATCCGAAATCATCGAACAACAATAATTTCTGTTCTTCCATTCCGATCGGACAAACAATGTCTTCGTCCATAATGTCCGTAATAAAGTATTGCGGCAGCCCTTTTGAATAAACGATGCGCTCCCCGCTCTTTTCCAAATACTTCATAAGGTATGCCATCGCTTCCCCAATCCTGTGCTGATCCTCGATCTTTTCAAAATCATTTCTTCCGAAATTCTCTAAAAAATAAGTATCCTGATTTGTGATCTGACGGCGATGACTGTTAAAACTATAATCCTCTTTCTGAACAAAATATCCGGGCATCGTACCTTCGGGAATATCAAATATACCGTGAAAATGCAGGCGCTTCTTTTCCGGAGAACGCTCCCATACACCGATATATTTCCACCCCTTCCGGCTGCTTAAAAGGCTCAGACAGTTTTTCAGCTTTTGACGAAAACTTTCTTCCGTATGTAATTTGTCATCATACGTAAAAGTGACGAAATAATTAAAGTCCTGCAAATTTGCCTTTCGCGTCATACGGATGCGACGGCAGATCATATTTCTGCGCTTACGTTCAAAGTTTATATCCACAAAAAGTTTGGCTTCCTCGTCTGTTTTGAAATGTGGTCGCAGGCCATCATACACCGCTTTCTTTCGGCTGTATTTCGGCTCATACAAGTGTTCCTGGTATAATTTATCAAACAACTCTTTTCGTGAAATCTGAGGCAAATTATCGCGTTTTTCAGTAGACGTATCCGCGTTTTCTGTTACACTCTCCGATCCTTCGTCTTTCTCTTTTTCTGTCTTTTTCTCCAAATCAAAAATACTCATCTGGGTACATTCATCGAACGGAGTAGCTTCATCCTCATCCAATTCTTCCAATTCGGGACTGATCTTTTTTACTGCTGTTTTCTTTTTTGCCTTTTTCTTTCTGACCGTGTGCGGGATAGCAATGTAATGACTTCCGTCAAAATACACCTTTGCTTTTGCATACGGCATTTTTATCACCTCCCTCTATTCGTTTCAAGCCCGCAGAGCCAAGCTCTGCGGGCTTTTTTTATGCGCCGTCGTCTTTGTACAGCGCACGGATAAAATAGCTATTCTGAACCCTGAGCTCGTCCACAGACGCCTTTTCCGTCGCGTATTCGGGATAGTCGTTGAGGCCCATATGGCTTCTGCCAGCCAGGTCGTTAAAATAGTCTGAAAAGCAATCTGTCGAAAAGCGGTTTGCGTAGATCTTTGCATTCATCAGAAAATACTTTTTGTTTTCGATCTTGCCGTCCATCGTACCGCGCTCTTTCTCTATTTTGAGAACGGAATAACCGTACAGATTGTAGATGCGAAGATTCCTGCGCCAAAGCCGCGCCGTGATGCTTTTGAGGATATGCACCAAAAGAGTGTTATCCCCTCTGCGGAAACGGAAGTCCTCGTACAGGCGCAGAAACCGATGAAACGCCCAATCGGACAACATTTCCTCTATCGTATAAAACGGTAACGCCAATTTCATATCCCCGGACGAAATGATATGTAAAATATCCGCAAGATCCCTTGCATCCGCACCCCAGCTTTCAGGACGCTGTTCATCGGTAAATACCTTGATAAACGGAAAATTGTCTACCGTAGCGGAATGACGGCACATCTTCATCCAGGCATTGAAAAGATCGTTTTTCTGATTCGTTTCTTCCGTGCCTTTTCTGACTTCTTTCAGTTCCAGATTGTTGCCGCGCTCTTTCCCGATCTCCGTGATGCCGATGATGCCGAACTCAAAACTTCCCGCTTTCGGATTGTTCTCTATCACCTTTTTTCCAAGCCTTAATACATCGAAGTCAAGTATGTGAGAATGCCTGCTCTCCCGCTCTTGCGAAGAAAAGAAATCTGTCTGCCAGAACGGAAAATTGCCCCGATCGATTCGTTCGTTGTCCGTTCGGATAGAATAATTCGACACGATCAGGCTGCTTTCTATCACATAAATGAAATACGCTAAGGCATACGTCTCCAACACGTCGAAAAGCTCATTCACCCGCAGAGCATCATCGAACATAGCCCCGTACCGCTCGTGATCGTACCCGAACACCTCACCCGTCTGTTCAAACAATTCCTGCTGTTGCCGCACCCATTCTTTGACCGTTGCAAGATTATATACCCTGCCGCCGTCCATTGCCTCGCGCAACCCGTCTTCCAGGCTGAGCCAGGGAAAGTACGGAAATTTCATATCATTTCGCTGCAAAATTTCTAAAGCCTTTTGCCGGAACATCACTTCCTGCGACAAAATCATATCTGTGATCAGCGTCGTCTTTTTCTTGCCCATAGAGCCGCAGGACATAGACACGATGGGCAATTCGTTGATGAACCCGCAGTTTCTCGCTTCAAAATGCCGCAGACGATTGAGCGCGACTCTCTTCCTCCAACGGCAAAACAGCAGCCAGCAGACAGTAAGTATGCTCCACCACGGAAAATGACGAAACAGCACCTGCAGATCGATAAACAGTTTACAGACCTGCACATAAATGTTGACCGCATCAAAAGTGAGCGCAAAATAAAAATAGAAAGCAAAGACCGCAACGACGATGCTCGCAAAGTTCAGATGAAAGACCCATAAAACAATCCAAAAAATTCTGATGCCGCCGTGTTCCCGCAAAAAGTCTATGAAAGAAAGGATCGTCTTCTTCAACGGCTGATAGGTAACGCCCGAAACGCGCTTGAATATGCGCAGCGGTACGGTATCCCTGTTGTGCCTTGTGTTGCACCCTGCATACAGGCGTTTCAAAATCAGCCAAAAGACAACAACACAGGGCAACCCCACGGCAATGACCTTTGCGATAACTTTCGCGACCCTTCCCACGACCTGCCAATACCCCGCAAAGTTTTCCTTGTCGATGAGCAAGGATAAATACATCTGCCCCCTTTCGGTAAAGGTCTTAAAATCGGACGGGAGCAGGATATCCCAGCGCATTACAGAAGAAAACTTTGTCACCGTAGGCGTAATAGAATGTTCTATCCCGAACAGCGTACCGAAATAAAACCCCACAGACCGACCAAGATCCTGCAACGTTTCCCAAAACCGCACATACGAACTCCGAAATACAAACCCTCCCAACAGCAGAAAAGCAACCGACAACACAACTGTTATAATGACATTTCTACGCATTCACCTGCCCTCCCGTATAGATAAAATATCCTACTACGAGTATAACGGCGATGAGCAAGACGACCGCAAATATCCTCTTAAAAGTTTTCATATTTCCTCCTTTCTATGCAAACGGCGGCGGTTTTCCCCGCCGCCGTCCGAACCTTTACTCATTTTTACGTTCATTTTTTCGCTCGCGCCGTTTCTGTTTGGCTTTTCCGACAAACTTGAACAACGCGCCAAGAGCACGGAACGGCAAACATACAAGCCACACGATACCCTTCCCTATGAAAGGCAAAATCGGCATAAGCGCTACAAGCAAAATGATCAGAACAAGCATCAGTACAATGAGAGCTAAAATATCCAACCCATCATCCCCCATATCCGTGGGGCTTGTCAAATCATTTACGATGTCGATCGGATCGGACACCGCAGGAATCACGGTATATACGCCCTCTTTATTGAAAGTAAGATCGATCACATCGAAATCAAAGAACACACTCTGCCTCGCCACATATGCCTGCCCTCTATGCACTGTACCCCAAAAATCGCTTTCGTATATATCAAGAGGCGCCGCATAGTAATCGCTCGTCGCAAAACGGAACATGACAAGATAGCACTCCTCATCGTCCGGCTCCAAAGGATTCACCGTTACCGCATCGTCATAGGCGTCCCGTAAATGCTTTACGTCGTTTATATTGACAAGCAGCCGTTGCGATACCTCTACGTCCGTACCGGACAGATCGCTCTCTTTGAGTACCAGGATCGGGGAGATCTCTCTGCCCGTTTCGGAAGGAATATTCCCGAACAGCGCATCCCAAAATCCGAATTCGTCCCAATTTTCCCAAAAGGAAGGAGAGCCGTCCTGCCAGCTTATGAGCTTCTGTATATCCGTATCGGCGTCGAAATCATAATAACTGTAACCTTGCTGTATTTTACCTTGTTCACTGTCAACTTTACGGCTGTCGTCTATATCGCTTTCAAACAGATCCGCACTGATCGTTCCATCCTTTACAGGCAAAGTCCCCGTTTCATAACTTTTATTATAAGCCAAAATACGGTCATACAAATCGTTGCCCTTGATTGTCCCCTCGTTTTTTGTAGTATACGGATCGTACTCGTCGATATTATCCGTAAGGAACAATAACATGAGCCTGTCGCAAATATCGTCTATCCCTAAAGCGACGCCCAGATTCCAGCCCCACTTTGCAGACTCAAATGTTTCGCTGCCCCAGGCAGAAGTCGTTTTCATACCGTTTGCGAGTGCATACCCGATGTCATCGTTTAACACAGGCTCTATGGTATCCATTTTACCGTTGCTGCTCGGAACGATCTGACCGAGATAATTTTGTACTGCGTTATAAAAAGCGTTATTGCTGGTCACTACGATCTCTTTGGTTTTATACTCGTACCACTCCGCCTTGATCCTTTGCAGTTTTCCGTATGTATCGAACAGCCTTTTAGGAACAGCAAAATACACCGTATCGAGCTGATTCTGATGATCCGCGCCCAGTCCTGAAGACTCCGTACGGTAATAGGTATGTTTTACGTCCAAACGTACAGCCTCGGCATTGCCCGTAGCATCGCATTGCAAGGCAAACCTTTCACTGTCCCCATACCCTTCCGCATAGCCGCTGAACTGATAATACTGATTCACCCAATAATCGTTTGCCGTAGTCACATCGCCGCCGAGTGTAAACAATTCTATGCCCGAAATATGATAATAACGGCTGCCTGTTCCCTGCTCGCGTTCCCGCTCCGCTTGCAAAAGTATTCCGGCATCATCCACTATACGAAACTTCAAAAAACGATTTGCATATTCGCCCGTGCTCGCATTGCAGAATTTAAGAGGAAACTTCGTATAGTCTTTCACGCTCCCGATCTGTCCTTCTTCGCCTGCCGCATAGAAATCCGAAGATATCTCGATCTTATTCCGCTGCGATAGGAAAGAAAATTCCGTGAGCGCAGGGTTATACACATAAACATACAAAGCATAATTCCCGTTTCCGTTTTCGTACTGGGAATAGCAGTATTCGGCAAAGGTTACAACCTGCGGCGTACCGAACGGATTGCGCGGATATGCTGACAAATCAAACGGATCTCCGTTCACCGTTGCGCTTTGCAAATCATTCAATACATTCGTATTGTCATAATTGAGTTCTCCGCCCGTGTCCGCATATACGCGGGCAGAGACTCCGCCCGCGCACATACCGAACAGCAACGCGAAAAATAACATAAACGCAGCAAAACGTCCAAACATTTTTCGTGCCGTTCTTTGCATTTGTTCACCTCCTTAAAACACGATCTCCGACGGTTCAAGAATTATGCCCGTTGTCGCAACGCCCGTACCGAACCAGAACGTAACATTGCTTTCGCCCACACTTACGATCAAAAGAAAATAATCCTTTGCCTCCAAACTTTCTAAGTTTATGACCTGTCCCGGATATTTTGTCTGCAAAATATCGTAGATCCCGAACTTTTGCGGTGCAGTAAACGTAAAGCCCGATTCATCCTTCTTCACATTGAAAATCGACGTATAATCGTTTGCATTCTCGTCGCTGCCGCTCCATACACACAATTTATCGTCTGCCGTAAATTCAAAATTGTTCGCAGGATTTGATATTACTTTGACGTCGAAATTCACATTCTCCCCCGTAAGCGAGCTCACTTCAAAACGATAATCTTCCGAAGAACGAATATCCAATTTCCCGCCGTCCGTGTTGCCGAGAATCTTTTTCCCGTCAAATTCGACGTAATAATCCGCACCTTCTTCTTTTGCTACAAAATAAAAAACTGCACCGGCGACACCGACAAGGAGCAAGACAGCCAACAGCCACGTTACGATTTTTCCTGCTGTATTGAGTCCTTTTCCCATAGTTCACCTCCGCATCAGAAAACAAGTCCCGAAGTATCAAACTCTACATTGGAGATCACAGAAGAATTTGTATACCCTGTAACCATTATCCTGGACGTATATTCGGTATCGGAATGCACTCCGGAAATCGTTAGCCGAATATTCAAAACGTGACCATTTGTTATATTGGAAAAATATGGGATCAGTTCGCCCACAGTCGCTTCGGAAAAGATAAAATCTTCATTTCGTCCCAAAATAAACAGGTGCATCTTATCCATCAGCGCATGATCAAAAGTGATTCCGGTTTGCGTAATATCTCCCGGCGGCGTCGTCGTTACCCCCTTTCCAGCCAAGGAGAAGTAACTTTCTTCCGTAAAAGAACTTTCCGCCGTTACCGTATAAGTAAAATCTTCCGCAAGCGAATAAACCTCAGATTTTTCCATCGTCACATTTACCGCGCCGCCTTCACCGACACCGTTCGGATTGAGTTCCCACTTCACGTTCGTATCCCCGCCGAGATTGACAGGCAGATCCCCGAATTTCAGTGTTGCGCTTTCAACACGCTGTGCAAAATCCGCTGTACAGCTTGCCGTAATATCAGGATTATCCTGTGATGTTGCCGTGATCACCACCTGCTCCCCGAACGGTTGCAAGCATTGAACGTAAACCGTCTTGCTGCCTGCCGTATCCGTTCCCGATGGGGTAAGAGTGAGATAATCGGAAAGGGTTTTTCCACTTGCCCATACAGATTCCGGATCCTTAAATTCCATACTCCAATTCAATCCTGAATTGTCCGCCGAATCATCGGGGGAAACGGTTGCCGTAATCGTAAGCATTTCAACCTCAAAGCCGTCATCCGGCTGAAAAGTCGCCTCCGGAGCCCGCATTACACTCAATGTCATAACTCCGCTGTTGTCTTGCGGCACCACCACAACATTGTTGTTCAGATCGCTGACCGCAGGCAGTTCCTTTCCGAATCGCCAATCGGTAAACCCCTTCGTAACAATAGATAATATTGTCACGATAATAAGAACAACTGCACACATACATGCAGCAATCCTCTTGATCGTATTCTTTCTCTCCATAGTTCACCTCCAAATTTCCTTAAAATGTTATAACGTCATCATCTAAAACGACATTCGTCACCACTTTCACGGGGCGAACCTTAAAGGTTTGACTTACCCCACTGTTTGTTTCCGTTACCTTCACCTCATAATACCAATTATTGTCCGTGTATTCGCGGAATTTATCGTCATAAGTAATTGTGTTCTCCACACGCACGGAATCGGTATAATAGCTTTCCAATGTACAGTTTACGGTTACGGTCAATTTGTCCCCGTCTATCGCCCAGTCGAAAACGCTCGGCTCGTATTTGGACACAGTCGTCACATCTTTGATATTGACTGTCTTTTCCGTTCCCTCTACCCATGTACGATTTCCCGTCGATGTACTGTACTTTTGTTGCTGTACCTTGATGCTTCCATGGCCCGTGACCGTATAGATATAACTGCATTCCGCCCCCACAAATCCGAACACATTATCCGGCGCAAGGTCGAACGTATAACTGTTCCCCACGCCCAACTCATAGTACGAACCGAACGAACCGCTCGCCGTGTTTGCGGCCAAACAAGAAACATTGAGAGAGGTTGGACCCCCCACGAACAAAACGCGGCAAGTGTCGATATAACCGCCCTCGCGCGTGGTGACCGTGATGAGAGCTTCGCCCTCAAACGCTTTCAGACAGGTAAGCGTTGCCGTATTTGCTCCGGCCGAGGCAGGCGTGAGCGTGAGATAATCCGAAAGCACATCCTGCTTTTCTGTATCCAGCCATTCGAGCGTCCAGTCCACGGCTTTGTTCCGCGCATCCGACGGATACACCGTTGCGGTAAGCGTTTTGCTCACGCCGCCGTTTGTAGCCGCCAAAGTTTGTATCGCCAAAGCGACGCGCTTAACTTCCGCCGTGCCGGTATTTTCCTCGATTATCTCTTCTTCCTGTCGCGGCGCTTCATCCTCTGGCTTTAACAGCATTACCCAAGCCCCGATCATCCCAGATAAGAGCACGAAAATAAGCAAAAACGATATTATCCACTTCACTTTGTCCGATCGTTTGTGTTCATACAGACCGCTGCTCTCAAAATCATATTCTTCGAAATCGTTGCGCATAGTTTTCCTCCTTTTTAGAACTGCATTTCTGCCTGATTTACATTGACGCCCGTCACGATCGTATCGTCAAAACGGATCTCAATTTCTTCGTAAAGGCCGGATTCCTTTTCCCGAACAAAGACTTTGAAATAACAGTCATCCACATAGGAGCGGAACTTGTCCCAATAAAATGCCGTCAATCCTCTGTCTCCTCTTTGCATCTTGCTGTAATAACTCTCAATCGATTTCTTTGTCGTTACGGTCAACTGTCCGTCGGAAAAACTTGCCGAGATAAAATTATCTTTCAAAGAATCCAATGTTACAGTTTCGTTGTTCTCATCATACCAATTCTCAACGCCCGAAGTGCGTTCCAGATACCCGAGAACGACCGAGCCGACGCCGATGACACCGCATTCAAAATTGCTGAACTCCGCGCCCACGGAATTGAACGGATTTGTAAGCTCGACATCGAACACATAATCCTGCCCGATACCGAGTTTATAAGCCCCGCCGACAGGAGAAAGACTGCCGCTTATGATCATATCTGTCGGAATCCCGATAAACGTCAAAATACAGCTTGCCTGATACCCGCTCTCCCGCGTCGTCGCCGTTACAATGATGGTACCCGTAAACGCCTGCTTACAGGTCACCGTTGCGTTTGTACTTCCGTCCGAATCGGGAGTTACCGTCACATATTGCGTTACTTCGCCCGCTGTTTGGTCTTCTCCCCATTCCACAGACCAGTTCACTTGCTTATTCGATGCCGTAGCAGGCAAAACCGTTGCCGTAATTGTTTTGCTGACCGAATTATCTGCTGCGAGCACGGACACCGAACTCATCATCAGTCTGATATGCTCCGAATTGACGGTTTCCACGGCAAAATCGTTTTGCGGGCGAACCTTCTCTTCTCTTAATGAAAATACCATTGCCAGCGAGACCGCCATGCCCAATAAAAGAACGGCGATAAGCGTGAACGCAACGATCCAGCGTATCCGTTCCGCACGGGAATATCCTGTATATACTTTCTCTTCCATTTTTACCTCCTTAAAAATAATGCGGCCCGAAATCTTTCGAGCCGCAGCATTGTTGCTTTATGCCGTCTTTTTTGCAAGGAGCATATTCAGAAGCGTCTTATCCGAAACACGCATCGGCTTGATCTTGCACTCATACACCGTTCCGTCCTCGTCTTCCGAATGCACGGCATAGCTGTTGCCCTTGCTCACTTTGCCCGTCTTTTCGTCGCGGATCTCATACGGCACCAGCATCAACTGTGCCGACATTGCTTCCCCGAACACGATATCCAGGACTGCATACCCGCCGTAATCGGGCGGAACGATCAGAACGCGAATGTCTTTGCCGCGCACATTGCCCTTGATAAAGTACGAGAAAAACTTTTTCCCATCCTTTTCATACGTTTCCCTCTCTACGAGAATTTTTTTGTCTTCCATTATGCTACATCTCCTCCTTTCCCTTTTTTCTTCTTTTCAATGATGCCCTTAATCTCTTTCCAGGGCTTTTTGGACAGCTCGCCGGATTCTTTCTTCGAGAATCCCGCCTCTCGCGCCTGCCCGTACTTGAACATACCGCCGTGGTCGTTCTGACACTGCAAGTATCCCGAACGCATACCCGCTTCGTAGTCCGTCAGCTTTTTGCCTTCCTTGTTGCCCCACTTATGGACTTTCTCCTTGCGTTCTTCCGCATACCCCTTTGCCCGCTTGTTGGGCAACGACCAGCGGCCGTCACGGTACTTGTTCGGCTTGTTCTCGGAAGGCGTTGCCTGTTCCTGTTTTGCCATTTGTTTTCCTCCGTTCTTTTTTGCCCGTATTGCCGTTAGCCCAGCATATGAAATTGTACTTATCGGTAACGGCTCCGGCTCGATCGGCGCTTAGCCATATGCGCTTTGAAAAACGGGCCCTGTTTTTCGCTCGTCGCACTCTCTTCCTGTCCGGCAACCGTTCAACCTTCCTCAATCAATCGACGTATTTCCGCGTGTGCATCGCCGTGGGGATACGCTTTCCGTCCACGTCTTCACGATTCGAAAAGACATCATCGTACTCCCGATCCAGCTTGGGCGTACACCGAAAATACGTGTCGTGGCTGACGAGATAGCTCCCGCTCTCCCCATCCCGCAAACAGATCCGTTGTCGGACGATATAATACCTCGTCCTGTACACGTTTGTCGCCCCGATCAAAAATTCGGGGACGCTTGACATTTTCACTTCGCTTGTCCTCCTTGATTTTCTGATTTCATCTGCAAAAACCGCAAAAGTTTCCTGTTTTGCTTTGAGATATAATCCGGCGAATAGTTCAGTTCTTCCGCCAATGCTTCCTGGGACACATTGTTCACATACAGCCCGACATACAGAGCATATAACTGCGCCGGAGCTTCACACATTACCCCATTGTAGTTCTGAACAGTCTTTACAACGGCATTTTCTCCTACCGTCCTGTACGCTTCATCAAACAATTCCTTGCGGGAGTAATAGCATCGGATCCCCCTCAGATCTTCTCGTATCTTATCCAACGTCAACATTTCACATCCTCCTTTCACCATAAAGGAGTGGGGCACCCCCTTTTGACGGCCCTATTACAAAAAATTTTTCAAATATTTTTTTTGGATCAAAAAAATATGTTTCTGAATCGTCTTCAAATGAACCCCCATTTCCTCTGCCACAGATCGAATCGCCTTATCTTCTATGTAAACTTTCTGAAAAACGATTGCCTGCTGCTCTGTCAGTAGTTTCATAAACTTTGCAACAAACTCCGTATCCGAAACCTGCTCTTCCACGGATGCTGCACCATCCTGAAGGTCAAGCCCCTTTTCTGCCTGCAGCTTCTCCAAAGACGCATCTTTCTTCCTTTGCCGCCACCTGAACTTTGCTTCATTCTTTTTGAACTCTTCATCCAACTTTCGATAATCATTTTTAAAAGCCTCCGTAACCTCGATCTCCGCCGTTTTTCCGTCCGCAAAAGTATAGGTGATTTTTTCCATTCTTTGATCCTCCGATTTTGATTTTTTGTTCGATCGCAATCGGACGGATCTACGACAAAAGAAAAAACGCCCGACTACTTGTCGAGCGTTCTCCGTTTTTTGGGCATAAAAAAACCGCCAATAAACAGACTTCTCTCAAAGTCTTGTCTATCGGCGGCCTCTCATTTTCTTTGGTTTAACCAACCGTCTCAGAACAGTCTCCCTTTTCCGGCTTTATAAAGTCCCTGTTTCAGACCGACCGGACGTCTTACTGTTCCGCATCTATTCAATTTTCAATGATCACTTGCCCCTGCGGCGCATAGATATCGATATGTATGTGCCTGCGGCTTGCCGCCTGCAATACTACTTTCGATCCGCAACAGGGACACAACATTTTTGCCGTTCCTTCTTCATCCTTAACTTCCCATCTTTCAAAATGGCAGTTATAACACATTACCCTAACAATTCCCGCTTTTTTCAAACTCCTGATTCTCCCCTATTCTCCTAAAAATTCACCATTGCACGGGAAACAAGTGCTTTGATACAATAAATGGTAACCTATCCGGGGCTTTCGTGGCAATAGGGCAAACATCAAATTTTTTCCTTTGACATCACCTTCCTTTCTAAAATAATATAAACATATGTTTGTATATATCTTACAACTTTTTCTGTTCTTTGTCAATAGCGGTCAATAAAATATTTCTTCCTATATTTTTTTAATATGACTGTATCTGTCCACTTTTATAGTGTAAAATGTAGGGAGGGAAATTATAGTTTGTCCGCAATTACTTTTGTAAGCAAATCGGATATATCCGGCGCTTTTAGATAACTTTGAATATTTCCCTCGGATAATATTTTTTCATACAGTCGCTCTGCAACCAAATTTACAAACACAGAATTCTCATCTCCGCTCACAACGGGATATCTCTCTTGTGCAAAACTTTCCGCCATTTTCTCCCTCAAAACTGCATTCTCATAATCTTTCACAAATGCAGCCACTTCATCGTAGATCTTATCGCGCATTCCTGCAACTTCATTGTCCGTAATTTCTTCTTTGCCACAAACCTGTTTATAAATATTTTCGGCAAATTCATTGTACTCTTCCCTCTGTTCCCCGTTCTTTCGGTTCCCGTTGATCATAAGAGCTCCAAGATAGACACAATGCATCAAATACTTTTCTTCCCCTTGATTTAATCTGATCGTCATCTCTCTTTCCTCCTCTGAATTTATATTGACATCATAAACCATTTTTCTGATCTCCGAGAGCGTCTGCATAGACGCTCTTTCTGCTTTTACGGGAGCACCTCTGCCGACACAAGCGGTAACTTTCCCCGAAACGGCATTCTCGATGATCTGTTCGATAAGCTCCCATTTTTTATGTGAAGTCGGCGCGCGCACGCAAAAAGCCCTGCCTATATTTCTCAATTCATAGATGCCTTTCTTGTTCAAATATTCATAAACTTTTCTAAATTTTTCTTTCTCCATATATAAAACCTCCTTTTTATGTTATCATAATTATTTTAGTTAACTTTACGGGCAGACAAATCCGTTATTATTTACTTGTTAACGGAATTTTTTTAGTTCACATTTGTGCCATGACAAGATTATATCACAAATCCTGTAACTTGATTATTTTAGTTAACAGAAATAATTGTCGATTGAAAGGAAGGTTTGTCGTTTTATGTCAAAAGTCCCTGAAGAGAGCATCAACATATCCCCTGCTTTCCAGAAAAGAATGATACAACTCATTTCCGAAGAAGAAACAGAATCCGGACATTGCAGCAACACCGAATTTGCCGCACGCGTCGGGATCAGTCCCAATACCATTTCCAAGATAACCAGCTACGGAATCATACCGAGTACGAAATCCATCGTTAAAATTGCTGATTATTTGCAGGTTTCAATTCCTTATCTTTTGGCTAAAACCGATGAAAACTCTTTTGAGCCCGCCCTGCAACCAGTCACCTTTCAGGAAAGACTTAAACAGCTCATCCACGAAAATGCAATGAGGATCGCCAATGTTACAAACAATCCGAACGCTACTTTTTCGAGGAACTCAATTCATTTATGGCTGAAACGAAACAATCTTCCCGCCATTGATTTTGTCTTTCAGTTAGCAACTATTTTCAATGTCTCGCCCGATTATCTTCTCGGAAGAAGCGACGACAGATAAAGAGAGCAGAGATCTCCTCTGCTCTCTTTTCCTATTCCTCCGAATCATAAAACGTTTCTATCTCCAAAGCCAACGCATTGAAAAGCATTTCCTCTTTTTCTTTAGGGATCGAAGTCAGATCCGGCACCCCATTTACAAAAACCTGTAACCCAAGCGGATTTTCCTTTATCTCCATTTTTTCCATCTCTGTTTCCTCCGTTTTTCTTTTACTATACCAAAAAAATTACGGACAAACCAGAGAGTTTACTCTCCCTCTTCTCTGCTTTTACCGGGTTGTTTCCGCCCTTTTCCGTCTTTTTCCGTTCTCTCCTGCCCTGCGGTTCCTCTCCGTTTCCATTTTATCAGAAAAGCGTCCTTGCTGTAAAAGGGGAAAAATATCGCTGAAAAAATCAAGCACCCTTTCGGGTGCTTTTTTCTTTATACTCACTCAATATTTTTCTGTCGGATAAGTACTGACCGATTCTTCTTCGTTACCTCCGCCCTTTTACAGCGTTACGCTTTTCTGATTCTTTTTTTGCTGTTAAAAGGGAATTGTGGCTTTGTCCCCTTTTGTACGGAAAAGTACGGGTTTGTCTTACTTTTACCCTTCCAATTCTTAAAACTCACCTACTCTAACCCGTTATATGTCCGTTCTTTTTTTGCTATCCTGTAGCCACAATCTTTCCTACGGAGGTTTTACAATTATGAAAAAAGCTATCATTTACACAAGAACGTCGCCCGACCTTGTTTCTGTCCGCACGCAGATCGTTGCTTGCAAACTCTTTGCAAAGCTGAACGAGGTCGAAGTTCAGCGCATCTGCCACGATCCTGGCGAAAACAATCAGCGGGTACTGTTTGATCTTCTTCGGAACAGCAGAACTGCCAGATGGGACTGCGTTCTGATCCTGGATCCGTCCGTGCTTTCCGACGATATCTGCACCTTTTTGAAATACAGGGAAAAATTCAACCTGTCGGGCAAGCGTATTTTTCCCGTTGTGAATTATAAGGAGGAAAACAAATGAAATATGCGGTTATCTATGCGCGATATTCTTGCGAAAGGCAGACCGAGCAATCCATTGAAGGACAGCTGCGTATCTGCAATGAATTTGCGGAAAGAAACGATCTGAAAATCGTAGACACCTACATCGACCGTGCGATGACGGGAACGAACGACCATCGTCCGGAATTTCAGAGAATGCTCAGCGACAGCGACAAGCCGCAAATCTGGGACATCGTGCTCGTGTATGCCCTTGACCGATTCGGCAGAAACTCCATCGAAGTTGCCGTCAATAAGCAACGGTTGAAGAAAAACAATAAAATATTGATTTCTGCCACGCAGCGTACTTCCATGAACATTGACGGTTCCAAAAATCTTGACGGCATCATTCTCGAAAATGTTATGATTGGGTTGGCGGAATACTATTCCGCAGAACTTTCCCAAAAGATACGAAGAGGACTACACGAAAACAGAACGAAAGGACTATACTCCGGAGGATTTATTCCTTTCGGATATACAGTTAAAGACAGAAAAGTATATGTTGATGAAGATAAAGCGGAAATTGTCCGGTTTATTTTCAAACAATATGCCGCAGGCTTTACTGTAAAAAATATTGTTTATGATCTTAACGAAAAAGGATTGACTAAAAACGGCAAACCCTTTGCCCTGACTACCGTATATGGGATTCTTCGATTAGAAAAATATATCGGAATATGCAGATATTCCGACGGTATCTACACTAACATCTATCCCCAGATTGTCCCCTCGGAATTATTTAACGAGGTACAAATGATTCTTGCAAACAATAAAAAAGGCTCCGCCAGCACTAAAACCGATTATTTGTTAAAAGGAAAACTTATTTGCGGTCTTTGCGGCTCGAATATGCAAGGTGAATGCGGAACAGCCAGATCCGGAGAAATCAAATACTATTATAAATGCGGAAAGCGCAAAAAATTCAATACATGCAAAAAAGCTGCACTGCCGAAAGAACAACTTGAAAATCTCGTTATTAAAATCATCCACCAAGTGCTTGACAAACCTGAAAATATTCATTACCTTGCTTCTGAAATTATAAAGGCAACCAAAAATCATTTGAGCCAACAATCCGTTTTAAATACATTGATCCATGAACGCGACGATTCACAAAAAGCATTATCGAATATTATAAAAGCAATCGAGCAAGGTCTGATAAACGACACAATGAAAAAGCGAATGAACGAATTAGAAGAACAAATAAAGATTTTGGAAGATAAAATCACCGTAGAAGAATATAAAAAACAAAAAGAGCTTTCCTATGAAAATGTGGTTGCCTATTTACAAAAAGCTATTCTGCTCAAACCAAAACCTTTGATTTTAACATTGATTCAAAAAATCGTCGTTTACGATGACAGACTTGAGATATTCTTTAACTATACTAAAGAAAAAAATCCTGACGATACTTCTCGCCAGGATTATTTTTGTAACAGCGGTTCGATTTGTTACGTTATGGTGGAGATAAACGGACTCGAACCGTCCACCTCTTGAATGCCATTCAAGCGCTCTACCAGATGAGCTATATCCCCGTTATTTTGTTTACTTGTTGCCGAAAATAAAAATCCGGCGCGCAAACCAACGCTTGCGCGCCGTAATTTTTTTTCTTACTCTTCCGGCTTGATCGCGCCGACAGGGCATCCGTCTTCACACGCGCCGCAATCGATGCACACGTCCGGATCGATCTGGTACTGCGTATCTCCCTGCGAAATCGCGTTTACGGGACAAGTCTCCGCGCAAGCACCGCAGCTGATGCATTCTTCCGAAATTTTATGTGCCATTGTTCCTACCTCCAAAAAATCTCTAACGTTTCCGTTTTTTTTATTATATCATAACTTCCGCGTTTCGTAAAGTCTACGCACAAAAAATTTTAAATTTTTTCTTGCGCACTCTTTCCTCCCGCAAAAGCGTCAATCCACAAGATTTTTCAGCTCCTCATCCGCTTTGTCTTCCTTTTCCTCTTTTTCGTCCTTGCGGTTCTTGAAACGGATATTCTCCAGAGGAAAATCTTTGTAAACCAGACTTCCGTCCTTTTCGATCTTTACCCGTACCGTCATCTTCAGCATATTTTCCGATACGACCGTACCGCGTCCGTCCGGCGTGGAAACTTCCGACCCGACCTTCGGCATCTTTTTATATGCCTCGCTGTAATAGTCGTTTTCATAGCTCAGACAGCACATCAGCCTTCCGCAAAGCCCGCTGATCTTGCCCGGATTCAGCGAAAGCCCCTGCACTTTTGCCATCTTTATGGACACCTTGCGGAAATCGGACATCGCGCCCGCACAACAGCATTCTCTGCCGCAGGGTGCGATCCCGCCCAAAAGCCTCGTCTCGTCGCGGATGCCAACCTGCCGCAATTCGATACGGATATGGAACGCTGACGCCAGATCTTTGACCAGTTCGCGGAAATCCACGCGCCCGTCCGCCGCAAAATAAAAGATGACCTTATTTCCGTCGAACGCGAACTCACAGTCGATGAGTTTCATGTCCAGCTTATGTTTTTCGATCTTCTCCTGCGCGATCTTCATCGCCTGCGGCTTGCGCTCGAGATTGTGCTTCACCTGCTCGCGGTCTTTATCCGTCGCTATGCGCAGAATGGGTTTGAGCGGCTGGACCACTTCCGCGTCCTCCACTTCCTTCGGCGGAAACGCGACGTACGCAAATTCCGTACTCTTGCTCGTTTCCACGACCACCTGCATCCCTTCTTCATATGTTTCGTTTTCTCTCGGCGCGAAATAATAAATCTTTCCGCCGTCTTTGAATTTGACCCCGATTACTTTCATCGTCCCTCCAAAATTCCGACAAACAACTCTTCCAGACTCATGGAAACGTTGGCGTTGAACTTCAAATATTTTTCTGTCTGCGTGATTTTCTCCTGTGCACGCACAAGCCCCGCCGCGCTGTACCGCCCCGCGATCCGCCGCAGTGTCTGAGCGTCCGTCGCCGTGAGCGGTGCCGCGCCGCCCGTCTTGAGAACCAGCGCGTCCCGCAGGATCAGCCGCATCGCCGACAAGAGCCGCGCCGCTTCCTGCCTGTCCGTGACCTTGCGCGCTTCCGCGGGGATCGCCGCAGGCGAAAGCACCGACAAAAGCCGCGCCGCTTCCTGCCCCGACGCATCCGGCGCCTGCGCCAGTTCGTCCGCTTTGCTCAAAATCCCGCCCGATACCGCCGCGATCTCTTTCGCATCCGCGCGGTGCGGATATTTCTCCCGCAGATACCTCTCCGTTTCTTCTTCCGTAAAGCCCGCCAGATCCAGCCGCTTCGTGCGCGACTTGACCGTCGTCAGTACCGGGAACTCACTCGTCGCCCCCAGCAGAAAATATACGTTTTCCGGCGGTTCTTCTAACACTTTTAAAAGTTTGTTCTGCGCCGACGCCAGCATATCCTGCACATTGTCCAGCACGAAGACCTTTCTCGTCCCTTCCACCGGCTTGATATACACATCGTCGAGCATCGCCCGCACTTCCGCAACGCCCGCCTTTTCTCCTTCCGCCGGAAAAATACGGCAGTCGCTGTACTGCTCCTGCGCGATCAGCCGCGCCGCCCGCGCATCCGCGCCCAACAAAAGCGCCGCAAGCTCTTTCAGCCAGCCGCGCAGATTCTTTGCGTCCGGGCAGACCAAAAGATAGGCGTGCGAAAGCCGTCCCGCCTGCGCATCCCCCTCTACGATCTTATACGCTTTACTGCTCTCAAAAAGCTGCATCGCTTCACCCCCGACGCCGAAACGCGCTTACGTGCGCCGATTTTTGCGCCGCACCGTCAATCAATGAAACCTTTCTCCATAAGCAGGGCGCGGATCTTCGCCTGCGTTTCCTGCTTCTCGCCCGAACAATCCACCGCCACAAGCTTTCCCGGAAACTCGTTCAAAAGCTCCTTGTACGTCTCATACACCTTGCAATGAAACGCCGCCCCCGCCTGCTCGATGCGGTCGTCCTTATCCGCGCCGTGCTTGCGCTCGAATGCGCGCGCCGGCGGCAGATCCAGAAACAATGTGATGTCCGGCATATAATTTTCCGCCGCGTAACTGTTGATCTCCATCAAAAACTTGCGGCTCAGCCCCCTGCCGCCGCCCTGGTACGCCAGCGAGGAAAAAATATAACGGTCGCAGAGCACGATCTCGCCCCGCTCCAGAGCAGGGATCACCGTGTCCGCCAAATGCTGCACGCGCGCCGCCGCATACAGCAGCGCTTCGCACTCGTCCGTCATCGACGTGAATTTTCCGTTGAGAATGATCTTGCGGATCGCTTCCGAAATCTCTCCGCCGCCCGGCTCGCGCGTGAGAATGTGCGCGATCCCCCGCTTGGTAAGATATTCCGACAGCAAACGCATCTGCGTCGACTTTCCGACCCCTTCACATCCTTCAAATGCAATAAATCTGCCTTTATTTTTCATATACGTATGCCCGTTTTTCCGTTCAATCTCTGTTTCGCCCCGCGGCAATCTCTGTCCGCGGCTTTTTCTGCAATTTCTGCCGGCCTTTGTTTTCCGATTTTTTATTCCCTGCCGCCGATCTTCGTGACGGCGATCTTTTTATCCTTGAGGCCGAAGGTATGGGCAGCTTCCGAAAGCGCCTGCACCGCCTGCGGCGTGATCTGCTCTCCTGCGATGACGATCGGGTAACAGGGCGGCGTGATGCCCGCGTTGCGCGCGGCGATCCTGCCTGCCGAATCCCCGACGGGAATGTATTCGTACGCGAGCGTATGCGCCGTCAGATAGCTGAATTTTTTGATGCCCGAAACATATTTCTGCTGCGGAAGAATACCGCCGCGCAATTGTTTCATGCGCCAGACGGAACAGATCGCGCGTTCCAGTCTAGAAAGAGCCGACACGCGCGTGAGCGGCGAAAAATAAAACAGGACGTATCTTCCGTCTTCCAGTTCCGCAAAGATGCCGCGGCGCTCCAGCTCTTCCGCCGCAGCCTGCGCGCGGATCCCCGCGCCGCCGAAATCCACCGCTAAAACCAGCGTGCGGCTGTCTTCGTAAAAGCGCACGCCGCGCTTTTTCAGCCGCGCCTTGATAAACGCAAACTGTCGGCGGAATGCGTCGATCAGCGCCGCGCCCTGCTCCTGCATGAATTTCACGCCGTATTCCACGGACGCCATGATCGGATACGACGGGCTCGTCGTGCGGAACAGGTCCAGCCCTTCCGCAATGCTCTCCTCCAGTTCCTCGTCGTTTACGTTCAGGATCGCGCCCTGCGTCAGCGTCGGCAGCGTCTTGTGCGCGCCGTCCACCCACGCCTGGGCAAAATTCCCCGCATATCCCGCCTTTTCATCCGCGTCGAAACGCATCGCTGCCCCGTGCGCGCCGTCGGCAAGCAACAGCTTCCCGTACCGCCCGCATACCTTGCGGATCCCCGCCAGATCCGCCACGTTCCCGAAATAATCGGGCGACGTGATCAGAACGCCGCAAAGGTTCGGCTCCTTTTTGAACGCATCTTCCACGTCCGACGCCGCAGGCGGCAACAGGATCCCGTCCCGCTCGTTGTTCCGCAGAAGATACGGTTCGATCCCCAGCACCCTGCACGCATTGTACACGCTCTTGTGCGAATTGCGCGCGATCGCGATCTTCCCGCCCCGCTTCTTCGCCGCGTACAGCATCGCATAAACGCCCGCCGTCGATCCGTCCGTCAGAAGATGGCTCCGCTTTGCGCCCAGGATCTCCGCAATGTCCGCTTCCGCTTCACGAATCACTCCGTCCGCATTTTCCAGACAATCCGAAAAGGACAGCTCCGTGATGTCCAGCGGCGCATCCTTGAACAGCGGAAACAGCTTCTTTTCCGCTTTATGCCCCGGCATATGCAGCCGCAACGGTCTGCGGCTCTTGTAATTTTTCAGTGCGCCGTATATATGCAGCTTCATCGTTTCTCCCTCGCGAAAAGCGGTTTCGCCCGCCGCAGTTCTTTGCGGCGGGCTTGTCCTTTTTATGCGTCTTTTTTGTCAAATTTATCCACAAGATACGTCAAAAACGTGAACGGCTCGTAACGCATGTCCTCTTCGCCGTCACTCCCCGCACTCAGCACGACCATGCACATCTTGTCCGATATATACGTTCCCGCAGTCACGCCGTCGATCTCTCCTTCTTCCGCAGGCCTGCTCACAAATTTCGTGAGCTCTTCCAGATTGCTCAGATCAAATGCGTACGTCCAGTTCAACGTCACTTCCGTTCCGTTTTCATCCTTTCCCGCGACCGTCGTCTTGCGGAGCTCGATCGGATCGTCCGCACTGTCGTTGCTCACCCATTCCAAAACCTTGCAATAGGAATCGCGCAGCGCCTCCAGCCGCTCGTACTCTTTCTCCAAACCCTCCAGCCTCTGCGCTTCGTTTTTATAACGCTTGTCACCCTTGATCCGCGCACGGAAATTCGATTCCGCCGCCGCTTTGTCCAGCGTTCCCTGCGCAAAATCCGCCGCCCCGGACGCATCTTTGAAAAATTTCCCGAGATACTCCTCGCACTGCGTGAAATAATTCTTCGCGTAGACGACCTTTCCGCCTTCTTCGTACCCGTTCTCGCCCAGCCAAACCGCGTTCGAACGGTAACTCGCCAGAAAATCCGTCAATCCCGCATACGTTACAGTCCCGTCGTCCGCCGTTGTCGACGCAAGATCGGGCACAAACATCACATCGCCCTGCCCCGCCGAAAAATGCGCCTGCAGAATCATGTCTTCATACCCGTCCTGATTCAGCGAGTACGTGGAATAATCCAAAACGTCGTTTGAAAGCGCTTTGCTCGCGTGCAGATCGTCCAGACTCCCCAGCACCGACGAATCCATCCTGACGTCCACATACGAATATATTTCAAATTTCTGCCCGTTCGTCGCCCGCGTGGCAAGCATCGTGTACAGCAACGCCCAGACCAGTACCGCCGCAAGACAGATCCCGATGATCTTGATCCAATCATACGAAAGCAACAGTCCCAGCCGGCTCTTGGTGATTTTTGCGTCCATATCGTATATTCTGTTCCTTTTTCGCTGTTTTTACGTCCGCCTTACTTGATATCGCGGATCTCTACCTGATAGTCAAACCCGTTCGGCGCGTGTACCGTCACTTTGTCCCCCACCCGCGCACCGCGCAGCGCTTCGCCGAACGGCGAATCGATGGATACAATGTTCTTGTCCGGATCCGCTTCCGTACTCCCCATGATCGTGTACGTCGCCAACTCTTCCAGATCATAATCGTACACCGTCACCGTGTTCCCGAAATGTACCTTGGAATTGTCCGTGCTCTCTTCCATGATCTTCGCATTCTTGATCTTATTTTCCAGCTCACGGATCTCACTCTCGTTCAGTGCCTCTTCGTTCTTCGCCGCATCGTATTCCGCATTCTCGCTCAGATCCCCGAACCCGCGCGCGACCTTAATCCGCTCCGTGATCTCCTTTTTCTTTTCCGTTTGAAGATATTTCAGCCGCGCTACCGCTTCGTCATAGCCCTTTTGCGTCATGATAAATTCTTCTGCCATTTTCAACACCTCTTACTTTTATAAAAAAATGTACGGCTTTCTGCCGCTCCCTTCCCGTAAAAGAATGATTCCGCTTCATATTTTTCGCGGAATCATACCTTGCACTGCTATTTATTATACATCATGCGCGCGCGATTGTCAAGTTATATTCGCGCCGCAAGGCGCGACCCCGCGCCCCGTTTCGTAAACTTTTTCGGGTTTTTTGTGTGCGAAAAATGAAATTTTCTCCCTCGCCCTTCCCGACTCTCTGCCTTCCGCACCCCCGTAAATACAAACCGCGGCGATGATCTGCCTTTCGTCTCTGTGCGAAGTTTATTGCATTTTGCCGCGCAAATTCTTTGCGCGGCGGTGATCTGCCTTGCTTTCTGCCTTTCGCCACCGTGCGGAGTTTATTGCATTTTGCCGCGCAAATTTTTTGCGCGGCGATTCATGATCTGCCTTGCTTTCTGTCTTTCGCGTCCGTGCGGAGTTTATTGCATTCTGCCGCGCAAATTCCTTGCGCGGCAGAATAATTCCGTTTTCAGCCGCGGCGCAGTGTGCGAACATATTCCGCGATACGGTTGGCCGCGGTATCCAGATTCGCCATGCTCGTCGCGTACGAACAGCGGACGTGATAGCGCCCCGCGTCGCCGAACGCGTCGCCCGGCACCACCGCCACCTTTTGCGCGCGCAAAAGACCGTTGGCAAACTCTTCGCCCGTGACTTCCAGCTTTTCCGTCGACGGATACACGTAAAACGCGCCGCGCGGTTCAAAACAGGAAAGTCCCGTTTCGTTGAAAAAATTCGTGATGAACCGCCGCCGCTTGTCATATTCCTCGCGCATGGATTCCACGACCGCAAAATGATCGGTAAAGCCGTCTTTCAGCCCCTCCACCGCCGCATACTGCGACGCGCTCGGAGCACACATGATCGCGTACTGATGGATCTTGAACAGCGCCTTGTCGATCTCGGGCGGCGCACAAACAAACCCGATCCGCCAGCCCGTCATTGCAAACGCCTTTGAAAATCCGTTGATCAGCACCGTCCGCTCCTTCATCCCCGGGATCGATGCGATCGATACGTGCTTCCCGCCGTATGTCAGTTCCGCATAGATCTCGTCCGATACAATCAGAAGATCATGCTTTTCCAGAACCGGCGCGATCGCTTCCAGCTGCTCTTTCGTCATGATCCCGCCCGTCGGGTTGTTTGGGTACGGAAGAATGATCGCCTTCGTGCGGGGCGTGATCGCGCGCTCCAGCTGCTCGGGCGTGAGAATAAAAGAGTTTTCCTGGCGGCAGGGTATATGCACAGGCACCCCGCCCGAAAGCAATACGCACGGAGAATAGGATACATAGCCCGGATCGGGCACAAGGATCTCGTCGCCCGGATCACAGATCGCCCGCATCACGAGATCGATCCCCTCGCTCGCGCCTACCGTCACGATGATGTTTTCCGCAGGATATTCCACGCCGAACCGCTCGTTCATGTACCGCGAGATCAGCTCGCGCAGAACGGGCAGCCCGCGGTTGCCTGTGTACTGCGTATACCCGCGCTGTATGGATTTGATCGCCGCGTTGCGTATGTTCCACGGCGTGATAAAATCGGGTTCGCCGACGCCCAGCGAGATCGCATCCTTCATCTCCGATACAATATCGAAAAATTTGCGGATGCCGCTCGGTTTCAGCTCCTGCGAACGCTGGTTGACAAAATTTCTCATGCGTGTACCGATATCCGTATGCGGTTATCGTCCTCCGTGTCCGTGATCGTCCCTTCGATCTTGTATTTTTTGAGGATAAAATGCGTCGCCGTCGACTGCACTTCGTCCAGCGTGGAAAGCCGCTCGGATACGAACCGCGCCACCTCGCGCAGATTCCTCCCCTCGATGAATACCGCCAGATCATACCCGCCGCTCATAAGATAACAGCTCTTCACTTCCTCAAAACGGTACACTTCTTCCGCGATCGCATCAAACCCGCTCGTCTTCTGCGGCGATACCTTCACCTCGATGAGCGCCTGCACGATATCGTCCGATAACCGCTCGTCGTTTACGATCGCCGTATATTTCACGATGATCCCCCGCGATTCCATCGACGCGATCGTGTCCGCAATCTCTTTCTCCGTCTTGTTCAGCATGACCGCTATCTTCGCCGCCGTGTAACGGCAATCTTCCTGCAGGATCCCGAGTATGTCCGATTCCAGCTTTAACATTTCCACACCTCTTTTTCGCTTTCTGCAAAAGAGCTTTGCCCGTTTTTCCGCTATACGTGCCACGCTTTTTTGTCAAAAACACGCCCTTTGCCGCGGCAACACGGTTTTTTGCGCCGCCGCATGCGGCAAACCTCTTTCAATTAGTATATATTTTTACGGGAAATAAGTCAATAATATTTTACTTTTGCCGAAAAATTCACTATAATTTTATAAAAACATTCGGAGTCTCTTATGTTCAGGATCTGGGCTAAAATCATGCTCGACGGCAAGATCGCCAAACAGTTCGTTTACGAAAACGACGCGGAAAAACTTACCTATTCCCACTTCTTCCATTACCTCGCGGATATCTGCCGCGAACTCGACGTCCCCACCCCCGTCCTGCTCAAAACCCACATCTTTAACTTCGCCAAATTCAATCACGTCCGCTTTTACCCCCGCGATTTCGTCGAAGGCGTCGATTTCGATTACCTCCTGCTGGAAAACATCATCCTCTGAGCCTTTTACCGCTTCCTGCCCCCTTCGGCGGCCGCGGTTTTTCTTTCGGCACGGCGGCTCTTTCCCTTGCTTGGCGCACAGTCGGGCGATACACGTTCGGTCGCCGCATGGTCGATCGGCACATGTCGGGCGGTACACGATCGGTCGGCGCATGGTCAATCGGCACATGTCGGGCGGTACACAGTCGGACGGCTTACGGTCGGACGTCGCACGGTCGGTCGGTACACGGTCGGACGGCGCACGGTCGGGCGGCACATGTCGGTCGGTACACGGTCGGGCGGTACACGATCGGACGTCGCACGGTCAGACAGCACATGATCGGGCGATACACGTTCGATCGGCGCATGATCGGGTGATTGGTCGCGGCGGTTGATCAAAAGTATTTTTCGGACGCAGGCGCGGCTTTTTTAGCAAACACGGCAAAACCGATGCAAAAGGACTTGACTTTTGCGTCGGTTTTTGTTATCCTTTCGCGTGGTAGGTTTTCGGAAAACACTACCTAAAAACAACCGAGGTAAACTGAATAATGAAGAAACTCACGACTAAGATGTTGTGCAGAGCCGGCATCATCGCCGCCCTGTACGTTGCGCTCACCTACGCGTTCGGCGCGCTTGCCTACAACGGATTTCTACAGATCCGTCCCGCCGAAGCGCTCACGATCCTTCCCCTGTTTTTCCCGGAAGCGATCCCCGCTCTGTACATCGGCTGTATGCTGAGCAATATCGCTTCCCCGTTCTGGGTGTACGACGTGTTCGTCGGATCCCTTGCGACGTTGGCCGCCGCTGTCGGAACCTGGGGAATGGGTAAGATTTTCCGCAGTCACGTTCTGCGCGTTGCGGTCGGCGGGTTGTTTCCCGTACTGATCAACGCATTCGTCATACCCGTCATCATCGTGTTTTTGTGCGGAGATCTTTCCTACGGCACCCTCTCCGCGACCTATTGGACGTATTTCGGCTCGCTTGCCGTGACCGAAGCGCTTTGGGTCTATGCGCTCGGCGCGCCCCTCTATGCGTTTGTACATTCCATGCGCAAAAAAGGTGTGTCCGCGTTCTGCGACAACAACGTCGGCGCTCCTTTGCAAAACACCGCCGTCGAACAGAAAAACAAATAACGGCGAAACTGAATTTCTTTGAAAACGTTCCCCCTTTACAGCGGTACGCCTTCAAAAAAACATACGCCGCCGCGCAGATTCCGACTGCGCGGCGGCATTTTTTTTCGTCCCCGCAGCGGGCAAATACAATTTGCCCGCTGCGGGGATTTTCAGTTTTGCGAACTTATCCCGCTATTGTTTTTCGTGCGGAACGGGATCGGCCGCCGACTGCGGGCGCCCTTTCCATTTTTTTCCGCAAAAAAAATCTTTTTGCAAGAATAATTTTATTGACTTTTTTTTACCGATGCGGTATTCTATACACATGATTTGTTGCAAATGCAACAGGGAGAAGGAAAAAGATGGAAGAAGTGACGACCTCTTTGTTTGACGGCGTAACGGCGCAGGAGTACAACGCCATGATGACCTGTTTTAAGACGACGACGCGCGTTTACGGCAAGGGGGAAGAGATCCCGATGCCGAGCGGCAGGGTCGGGGTTGTGCAGAGCGGGAAGCTGAGCCTGATCAAGACGGACGTGAACGGGGTACGGACGATTTTCGAGCAACTGAAAAAGGGCGGAGTATTCGGGGATGTTTTGGGATTTTCGTGGGCGGACGCGAATTTTTACCTGTCGGCGGATGAGGACTGTGAAATTCTGTTCATCGATTACGAACACATCATCAAACGTTGTCCGAACGCGTGTACGCATCATTCGGTGGTGGTGGCGAACCTTGTGCGGCTGATGAGCGAAAAAACGCAGGCGCTGTCCGAACATCTGGAGATATTGAGCCGTCGGACGATACGTGAAAAGCTGAGCGCCTATTTTTCCATGCTGGCGGCGAAGAATCAGAGTTCGTATTTTACCCTTCCGTTTTCGCAGACGAGCCTTGCGGATTACATTTGTGTGGATCGCAGCGCCATGGTACGGGAACTGAAAAAAATGAGCGACGACGGACTGATCGAACTGGACAGGCGCAACGTAAAACTGCGCAGACCGGCGCAGGCGGGAAGGTAAACAATGCAGACATTTATACGGGAAATCGCACTGATCGGCGAAGAAAATTTTAAGAAACTGCAGCGCGCACACGTGGCGGTGTTCGGGATCGGCGGCGTGGGATCGTACGCCGCGGAAGCGCTCGTGCGGGCAGGGATCGGCAAACTGACCTTTACCGACGGCGACAACGTTGCGGAAAGCAACCTGAACCGACAGCTGATCGCCCTGCATTCCACGATCGGGAAAAACAAAGCGGCGGTCATGAAAGAGCGCGCGCTGGACATCCGTCCGAACGGGAATTTCTGTGCAAAAGAATGCTTTTTCGACGAAAAAACAGAAAACGGTTTTGATTTTTCCGACTATACCTATGTAGCCGACTGTATCGACAGCGTTAAGGCGAAAGCACTCCTGATCGAGAAGGCGCGGCAAGCGGGCGTGCCCGTGATCTCCAGCATGGGCGCAGGAAACAAGCTGGACGGAAACGCCTTCCGCGTGGCTGACATGGAAAACACGCGCGAATGTCCGCTGGCGCGGATCATGCGCAGAGAATTGAAAGCGCGGGGCATTACGGGCGTAAAAGCCGTCTATTCGGAAGAAAAACCGATCTCCCCCGATAAATCGCGCGCCGCCGACGGCGAACGCTTCATCGGAAGCATCTCCTATGTCCCCTCTATGGCAGGCCTGCTCCTCGCAGGTACCATTATTCAGGATATTTTGAAAATGTAAAAAAGAATCCTAAAAAAAGAGGTCTTTCGCTTCTGCGAAAGACCTTCCTTGTTTTAATTAACTTGCTCATTATTGATAATTAACTTGTTTTCTTCTCCAGCGTCATAAAATAAAGTAGTATTGTTGGCAGTATCGTATATAAATTCGCAATTTAAGCAATTAATAACGTTTGCTACTGATTTTGGATTAAATCCAATGCATTGCTGCTGATTACCTGTTAAAGACCTGGCTTCAATTTTTGAGTTTACAAATTCAATCGTAATACTTGAAGCGTGGTTATTTGTCGCATCAGTAGTATCTCCCTCACAAACGACAGTCGAAAAATCATTCCATCCATCTGCATTATAATTCTTGTCATTAATTCCGATAAGATAAGAATTATCTACTGAAATAACATAATCATTCGACCAAGCATTTATAACGCCCCATCCAGATAATTCACAATAAGAAATATTTAAATTTACTCCAGCCCCCGTACAAATATTAACTGTATAATAAGTAATATTTTTTATATTACAATTGGTCATGCTTAAGTTTACGTTCTTGATATCAACATTAATCTGCACGCCTCTTTCAGCAACATTTTGTCCATCAAAATTTATATTTTTCAAAACAACATTTACATCGTTTTCTTCAATCCACAACATTCTTTTATTTGCAATATTGCTATCTGCTGTTATAGTATAATTATTTCCGTCTAAAACAAGGTCTTTCGAAACAGCGATTACATCTGTTATGGTAATATCATTATTTAACACGACATAATTTTCTTTTGCAAGAGCAGTTCTCAATTCTGTTTCATTAGTTACATATTCAATCGTTTGAACATTTGCGCCCTCAATTGTTGCTGAAATTTTAGATTCATCTACATAAACAGGTTTTGCACTTGCGCCGACATTAATCGTAACCGCAGTCTGTGCGCTTTCCCCCTCTACTTTTAATTGAGAAACCTCCGAGTTAGAACTAATTTTTACAGTTCCGCCCGATTTAACTAAAATATTACTGACAGACCCCTCTTTTTCCACAACAAAATGTCCGTCTTGAATGACAACTTCTCCCTTTATGTAGCCATTTTCATGATAGCTTTCAGAATTTACAGAAACAATTTCAAGACTTTGCAACGTCCCATAATGATTTATTGTCGCATCTTTATCATTAATATATAAATTTCCGATAATATTTCCATTGATAACAAAATTGTTTTTGCTTTCAAGCACACTGTTCTCATATGAAACATTGCCGATTAAAACATAATTATCGTCTATATACAATCCGTTCAGGTAGTCAATTTTATAACCTTCTTCAGGAGCTTGAATATCGGCATAAACATATACCGTTACACCGCCCTCTAATGTTTTCGCTATCCATTTATCAGCAGCTTCTTGCGATGTTACCAGTACCCATAAATTCATCTGAGAAATATCTGATCCCACAGAACTGAATATTAATTCATAATTTTCATCCATGTATATTATCCTGTTGGATGTCTGATCCCACAAATAGTAATTATTATCTTGTGTAGGGGTCAATTTTGAAATATCGATTCCGTTTTCCTGCAGAATACTTACAACCTCTCCCATGTTTTCCGGTTTGCCATTCAAAACTTCATCCGTCTGCAAAAATGTGTTCATGTTTGTTGCCAATGAAACATCATTGCTCTCGTTCGCCTTCTGGATCAGCGAGGTGAACGTCGGGATCAGTACCGCCGCCAGAATCGCGATCACCGCAATTACGATCACAAGTTCCACGATCGTGAATGCCCTTCTCAGCTTCTTTGCCATTCTTCCTTCTCCTTTCTTTTATTCAGCCCGCTTTTTTCCGTTAATCTGATTATTTTTTGCGAAAGCAAAAAATACAGCCGGCTGTATTTTTCTTGCTTATTCTAACACCTTGATTTTGTTTTTGCAAGTTTTTAGTATATCTTTCATAAATTTCATTTTTCTTTCATGATTCGCGCTCATTCGCTACGCAACAATTTTGCATTTTTTGCAAAAAATTTTCAATTACCTATTGAAATCGCGCAAAATCTATATTATAATAAAAAAGAAGCGGACGCATTCCGCCGCCGTCGGGGCGTTTGCCCCGACGGCGGCGGGTCGGTCTTTCAATCCAAATCTTTTGCGCGTCCGTCGATAAGGGAGTACTATTATGAGCATCAAGAGCGCTGACATTCGCAACATTGCAGTGATCGGTCACAGCGGAGAAGGCAAAACCTCTGTCTGCGAAGCGATCCTTTTCAACGGCAAAGCGACGGATCGTCTCGGCAAAGTGACCGATGGCAATACCGTCACCGACTACGACGAGCAGGAAATCGCAAGAAAAATGTCTATTTCCCTCTCGCTCGCCTATACCATGTGGGAAGGAGTCAAGATCAATCTTCTGGATGTGCCCGGATTCTATGATTTCGAAGGCGAGGAAAACGAAGCACTGCGCGCCGCAGGCGGAGCACTGATCGTCACTTCCGCATCCGGATCGGTCAGCGTCGGCGCGGAAAAAGCCATCGAAAAATGTCTGAAAAACAAGATTCCGATGGTTCTTTTCATCAACGGCATGGATAAGGAGAACGCCGATTATAAAGGTACCGTCGCCGCTTTGTCCGAGAAATACGCAGGGAAGATCGCACCCATCCAGATCCCGCTCATGGACGGGAACAAGATGATTGGTTATATCAACGCCCTTACCGAAAAAGCATTCCGCTTTTCCGAGGAAGGGCTCAAAGAGATACCCATTCCCGATTCCATGAAACAGACGCTCGCCGATATGCAGGCAAGCCTGACCGAAACCGCCGCCGAAAATGACGATGCGCTGCTCGATAAATACTTCGGCGAAGGCACGCTCTCAAAAGAAGAGATCATTCACGGGATCCGCAAAGGTATTTATAACGTCAATACGATCCCCGTCATGGCAGGCTCCGCCTTGCAGAACCGCGGGATCATCAATCTGATGGGCGAGATCGTCAAATATATGCCCAGCGCGGAAGAACGCAAAGAAGTGCTCGCTTCCGCAGTCGATAAGGACGAACTGGTCGGGATCACCTGCGAAACGGACGCTCCGTTCGCCGCACAGGTATTCAAAACCGTGGTCGACCCGTTTGTCGGGAAACTCAACGTCATGAAAGTTTTCCGCGGCTCGCTCAAATCCGGCTCGACGGTCTATAATTCCACCACCGGCAAAACCGAACGGATCAACCAGATCTACCTTCTCAAAGGCAAAAAACAGGAACCGGTCAGCGAACTGGACGCAGGCGATATCGGCGCCGTCAATAAACTCAACGCAACCAATACCGGCGATACGCTCTGCGACGAATCCGCAAAAATCAAATTCGACCCCATTCACTTCCCCCGCCCCGTACTCTGGATGGCGATCTACGCCGAAAAGAAAGGCGAGGAAGATAAAATTTTCCAGGGCCTGAACAAACTCGCCGAAGAAGATTATACCTTCACCGTTACCAAAAACCAGGAAACAGGCGAAATGCTGATCGGCGGACAGGGCGAAACGCACCTCGACGTCATCAATAAGAAACTGAAAGCAAAATTCAACGTTTCTGCCGCCCTCAAAACCCCGAAAATCGCCTACCGCGAAACCATCCGCAAAAAAGTGGAAGCGGAAGGAAAACATAAAAAACAATCGGGCGGACACGGCCAGTACGGACACTGCAAAGTACGCTTCGAACCCTTCGACGGCGATTTTGAATTCGCGGAAGAAGTGGTCGGCGGATCCGTACCCAAACAGTATATCCCCGCCGTGGAAAAAGGACTCATCGAATGCCTGCCGCACGGCGTTCTGGCAGGATACCCCGTTACAGGCCTGCGCGCCGTACTCTACGACGGAAGCTATCATGACGTCGATTCCTCGGAAATGGCTTTCAAACTCGCCGCCGCGCTCGCGTTTAAAGAAGGTTTGAAAAACGCGTCTCCCTGCCTGCTCGAACCCATTATGCGGCTGAAAATCGCCATTCCCGAAAACTTCTTGGGCGATATCATGGGCGACATGAACAAACGCCGCGGCAGGATCCTCGGCATCGACATGATGGAAGGAATGCAGATCGTAAACGCCGAAGCACCCCAGGCAGAGATCCAGAAATACGCGACAGACCTGCGCAGTATGACGCAGGGCCGCGGGAAATTTATGGCAGAACTCGCAAGATACGAAGAAGTCCCTGCGCCCGAAGCGGAAAAAATCATCAAGGCCCGCGCCGCGGAGCAACAGGGTTGATAACACAAAACACTTGAGAAATTCACATATAAAAAGCCGCAACGCTTCCGCGTTGCGGCTTTTGAAGTTGTTTGAGTTTTTTATCAGTTTGCCCAAGTGTGCGTTTTTCCGTTGATGATGACCGTTCCTCTCTGCACGTTGCCGACGCCCGCTGCGTTGTTGACCGTTACCGTGCTTTCGAATACCGAATCGGCATGCTGAACGAAACGGCAGTTGCCGTCATAGGTAAACGTCGTCGTGTTGCCCGTATCCTGCGACAAATACACCGCAGGCAAATCGGCTGTGTCTTCCATTCGCACTTCCGTATTGATCAGCGTGCAGGAAGCATCGTAACTGTATCCCGGATTCCAATCCCCTACAATCAACGCGCCGAATTGTACCATGTTTCCGTTCGCCCAAACGCCATTTACATACGGTCCGTAATTTCCGAGGCTGAATTCTGAACCAAGGCTATTTACTGCCCAAGAATTGTCTCCATTTTCCAAAATGAGGCAGTTTTCAAAAGTAGCTTTGCCGCCGCGGATCAAAACCCCGCCGCCGTTGCCTTGCAGTGTTGAATTTTTAAAAGAATACGTCCCCGGTACGTTGACCAAAACACAAAAATCTGACGTATTTACAACCGTAGAATCTTCTATCCTGGCAATTACGTCCCAGCTCGCCGTTCCGCTGGCGTTCGTTGTAATTCCATACGCTTTCCCGGAAACGACAATATCACAACCTTTGATCAGAACTTCCGATGCGTCTCCGCCGAGAAACATAAAGGCTCCGACATCTTCCGATTCTTTTGGAATTTCGCCCGTATATTTAATATTTTCAAGCTGCAAATACGAAGCCGAACCGACAACAAAACCGCTTTGTCCTGCATCAATCGTACCGTTTTTCAAGCGTACGGTTGTCCTCGTTCCCAAATCAATATCAATTCTGTTTATATCGATTTTCAACGTATTTCCATTCAGATCGATACTCGCCGTGTCCGCACTATTGACAGGAAACGTGCCTTCACTTGTCAGATCTTCCGCTGTCAAAGTCATGTCTGTATTCAAAACAATCGTCTGATAAGCATTCGTTGCCGCAACCGCTTCGCTGATCGTCGTTGCATTAAGGTCTTCAATCGTTACTTGCTGGTATGTCTTGTCATTCAGCATATACCAATCCAAAGACAGCCTGCCGTCCGTATATTCGGTATACTTGTCCACAAGCTCTTGCGGATAAATAACCTGCTGCTCTTTCTGATCGTAAATCAAAACCTTGTTTTCAGAAAGATCATAATAGAAAATTTTATCCGCGCTCATCGGAACATAGGAATCAACATTGTACCCCGCATTCTGAAGAATCTTCTTCGCTTCCTCCACATTCTGTGGTTTGTTCTCCACGCCTTCCGCCGTCAGTATGGTGTTCATTTGCTGAACAGCCTGCTGATCTGCGGACAAATTTGCACGATCGATCAGCGTCGTGAACGTCGGGATCAGTACCGCCGCCAGAATCGCGATCACCGCAATCACGATCACAAGTTCCACGATCGTAAATGCTCTTCTCAACTTCTTTGCCATACTTTTACTCTCCTTTTTTGTTTTTCCCGCTCTTCTGCCGATAATCCTGTTCTTTTTTGCGCAAGCAAAAAAGACAGCCGCGGCTGTCTTGCGGTTTTTTTCGTGCTTATTTTATCACTTTCCCTGCCGAAATGCAATTCAAATCAATCCGTTTTGCCATATTTTTTACAAAATATTTACATTTACATGGACGGCGTTTTATAAAAATAATAATAGGTTTCGTCTTCCCCGCACGGGCGCATCCCCGCCGCCTTCAGCGTATACGCCGATACGGTATTCTCTTTATAGCACTTGGCTTCGATTTTTTCCAGGCTCAGTTTCATGAATCCGTATTCCATCATCGAAATCAGCGATTCGCGCGCAAAGCCCCTGCCCTGCCATTCGGGCAAAATCCGCATCCCGATCTCCGCTTCCGACTGATACCCGAAATTGTGCAGTACGACTTCGCCTGCCAGCTTCCCTTCAAAATAAATTCCCAGCGGCAACTCGTTCTTTTGCTTGAAATCTTTGCGTACGTCCTGCAAAAACCAGTCGTCCGCGGGATCATCTTCCGTCGCGTTCTCACGCCAGTCATACCCCCAGTAACGGTTCAGCTCTACGTCCCGCGCAAGCCGCGCAAAGTCCGCCGCGTCTTCGTCCGCGATCCCCTTCAGCTCCAGCCGCAATGTCTTTATCTGCGGATAGTCCGACACCGCGTCAAACGTGCGACGTACCGCCAGATTGTATTTGTCCACCACCTGCACCGGCAAATACTGCAATTTCGACTTGCGCAGTCCCGCATCCCCCGAATCGTCTTCCCGATTGATATATTTCGTTTGCTCGTTGCAATACTCCTTCGCAAACAGCTGCGCCACCGTCGGGTACGCGCCCGCTACGCCCCGCTTCGCCTTTTCAATATGCACCACAAGCATATCTCCGCAATATTCCCCCACCGAAAACGCCACGATCTCTCCGCCCGCCCGCAAAATCCCGCCGAACAGTCCCAGCTCCTCCATCTTCGGCAGAATCTCAAAGACCCCGCGCATCTCCTCCGCCGCCAACGTCTCGTCTTTCTCCGTCTGTACCTTCGCGATCTCCCGCAAAAACGCTTCCGTCTCCTCCCTGTCCGCCGCCGTGTACCGCGCAAACGTATAATCCGGATTGTTCTTTTTGAACTTGTTTACATGGTTCCGCTGCCCGCTGTATTTCCCGCCGGGATATTGAATAAAATCCTGCGCATTGTACAGATAATCCCGCCACTTGCGGATGTCCGATACGTGCACTTCCGACCCGTACCGCAACACCAGCCCGCTTAACCGCTCCCGCGGCACTGCCGTAAAATGCAACCGTATATAATTCTCCCGACAAAATTTCTCGATCTTCTCCGCGACCCGCTCTTCCGCCTCCGCATCCCCGTCCTTCGACAGCGGCCAGTAAAAATAGCGGTTCCCCACATACCTGTCACACAGTACCAGACATCCCTCTTCTTCCGCGTACAATGTCGACAAATACTTGTTCCACATGAACAGACTCCCCGCCGAATAATTGGATATGTGCGTCCCCTGATTCCGAAAATACGGCAACAGCCGCCCGATATCTTTCCTTTCCAATTTCTGTAACTGCATAAGTTTCCCTTCGTCGCTCCCTTTCTTCCGCCGTTGTTCCTCTCTCTCCGCGGCGGCTCCGTTTTCCGCTCTATTATACCATATCCCGCACCGTTTTCAAAACGTTCCGACATCCCTTTTTTCCCCGTGAATCCGCGCAAAAAGCCGCCCTTTCTCCAAAAAGGCGGCTTTTTCCCCGTTTTCTTTGTTATTTTTTATCGGCGCCCCGCTTCTTCGTTCGGATTCAGCGAAAATTCGCCATCCACATCCTCGTTCGGGTTCGGCAAAGGTTCGCCGTCCGCATTCTCGCTCGGCTTCGGCAAAGGTTCGCCGTCCGCGTTCTCGTTTGGATTCGGCAAAAGTTCCGCATTTTCTGTTTGCGCGGGGGTACCGTTTTGCGATCCTGCGGCGGGCAATTCGCCCACGATGTCCTGCACCTTTGTGGTATCGTCGTGTTCGATCTTCCGCCAGGTCACGTGCATGAACAGCGACGCGATCGACAGCGGCACGTCCACCAAATCGAACCACGGGAAAAACAGTACGTAAAACACGAGTTTCGGCTTCGGGCAATGGATCTTTTTCCGTTCGCGCAAGACCACAAAAAATGCGGTCAGAACTCCCTGCAGCCAGTACAATCCCAGCGCCACCCCGAGAGATTTTAGCACCGACAGCGTCACATATTCCTCTACGATCCCCTGCCAGCCGCTCGCCGCCGCCACTCCGATAAACGACGCCAGAAACGTCGCGATCGCAAGAAGCCCCGAACACAATCCGTACGGGAATCCGTAAAAGATCATGTCGTAACACGCCCACTTGTTCGTCTTTTTGCGGAATATGCCCGCGATCAGCTTGTACCCGTACGCAAAAAACGCATACAGCCGCCCTTTCGCCCAGCGGATCCGCTGTTTCAGCACCGTCTTGAACCGCGTCGGCTGTTCATCGTAAAATTCCGCGTCTTCACAATACCCGATCCTGCCGCCCCGCGATATCACTTCGTACGTGAATTGCGTGTCTTCCGTAAGACACGTCCAGTGCCAGCCTTCCGCCAGCCACTTGCTCTTCACCAGATACCCCGTCCCCGCTATGTGCGTCGACGTGTGCAATACCTGCCGCGGCCTGTGATACGAAAACGAACTCCTGTAAAAATGAATCCCGTACCCCGACGAAATCAGATTCGTCGCAAAATTTTTCGTGTTACGGTACCCGCAAATTACGTCAAATTCATCCGTCGCGAACGCTTTGTTCATCTCCTGCATATAATCAGGATGAAGAAGATTGTCGGCATCAAAAATAAAAAATCCGTCCGCATAGTCCGCTCCGTAATCGCGCAGAATATTCTTGAATCCGTATTCCAACGCCCAGCCCTTGCGCGCATGCTTCGGATCCTGCCGCTCATACACGATCGCGCCCTTCTCCCGACAGATCTTCGCCGTTTCATCGTCACAGTTGTCCGCAATCACAAATACCGTCACAAGCTCCTTCGGATAATTCTGCGCATGTATGCTGTCCAATAAATTCCCGATCACCTTCTCTTCGTTCCGCGCACAGATCACCACCGCAAACTTGTGCCGCTTTTCCGTTTCCGCAAACTTCCGCGCCTTCCAGAAAAATCCGATCACCATGTAGAAAAATTTGTATAATGTCAGTACCGTTATCGCCGTCAGTATGTATTTCAGTACCGTGAATATCGTATCCAGAACCATTCCGCCTTTTCCTTGCCCGCAGTTTTTTCCCATTATACCGTATACGCCTTCATTTTACAAGAGAATTCCGAAAATTTTAGCCGTTTTCAAAAAAAACCGCTCTCCGTAAATTTTTGATCAGGTCTTGACCTGACGATCTTTTCATGTTATTATTAAAAAAAGCGCAAAATTTTTCGTCTGCGAAAAATTTGCCCGCTTTGAAGGGGGAAACAATGGAATATGCGATCCTGATCGCTCCCGGCGCCGCCATCCTGGCGCTGCTTTTCGCGCTCGTTTTTGCACGGAAAGTTCTCAAAATGCCCGAAGGCCAACAGGCAAAAGGCATCGCCGCGATCATACGCAAAGGCGCCAACGCCTTTTTGAAACGGCAATACCTCGTGGTTGCCGTCTTTTTTGCTTGCGTTTTTGTGCTCTTGGGCATCCTCGCCCTCGTCGGTTTCGTAGGGCCGTTCATGCCCTTCGCCTTCCTCACCGGCGGCTTCTTCTCCGGCCTTTCCGGCTTTCTCGGCATGAAAATCGCCACCGCCGCCAACGCCCGCACCGCCACCGCCGCGCAAGACAGCCTCAATAAAGGCCTCCGCGCCGCGTTCTCCGCAGGCAGCGTCATGGGGCTCGTCGTCGTTGGTCTCGGCCTTTGCGATCTCTCCCTATGGTATTTCATCCTCAAAGGCTTCTATTCGGTCAGCGGCTCCGCCCTCACAGAAGCCGCTTTCATCTCCACAAACATGATCACCTTCGGCATGGGCGCTTCCTGTATGGCCCTCTTCGCCCGCGTCGGGGGCGGGATCTTCACAAAAGCCGCCGATGTCGGCGCAGACCTCGTCGGAAAAGTCGAGGAAAATATCCCCGAGGACGATTGCCGCAATCCCGCCGTCATCGCCGATAACGTCGGCGACAACGTCGGAGACGTCGCAGGCATGGGCGCCGATCTCTATGAATCGTACGTCGGATCCCTCCTCTCTTCCATGGCGCTCGGCGTCGCCGCAGGTCTCGAATTCTTCGGCGCACTCATCCCCCTCGGCATCGCCGCCATCGGGATCGTGTTCTCCGTCATCGGAACTTTCTTCGTGCGCACCAAAGAAAGTGCAGGGCAGAAACAGCTCCTGCGCGCCCTCCGCGCAGGCACTTGGTTCGCCGCCGCCGCCACCGCCGCCGCTTCCGCCCTCTTCCTCTGGGCCGTCGGCTATCCCATCGTCATCATTCCCGTCCTCATCGGCCTCGCCGCAGGCGTGCTCGTCGGCATCTTTACCGAATTCTTCACAAGCGCTTCCTACCTGCCTACCAAAAAACTTGCCGATTCCGCCCAGAGCGGCACCGGCCCCGTCATCATCAACGGAACTGCCCTCGGCATGCTCTCCACCCTCGCACCCGTCCTCATCATCGCGGCTGCCGTGCTCGGCTCCTATTACGCCCTCGGCGGGGGCGAATTCGGTATGTTCGGCATCGGCATCGCCGCCGTCGGTATGCTCTCCACTTTAGGCATCACCCTCTCCACCGACGCCTACGGACCCGTCGCCGATAACGCAGGCGGCATCGCTCAAATGTCCGGCATGGACGAAACCGTCCGCCGCCGCACCGACGCCCTCGATTCCCTCGGCAATACCACCGCCGCCACGGGCAAAGGCTTCGCCATCGGCTCCGCCATGCTCACCGCCCTCGCCCTCCTCTCTTCTTTCTATGTGCAGATTCAATCCCTCGTCAAAGAAAACGGCCTCGATTTTCAATTCGCTCTTAATATTACCAACCCCGTCGTTCTCATCGGCGTGTTCGTCGGCGCCATGCTCCCCTTCCTCTTCTCCGCGCTCACTATGTCCGCCGTCGGAAAAAGTGCGCAGCGCGTCGTTCTCGAAGTGCGCGCACAATTCGCCCGCAATAAGGGCATCCTCCTCGGCACAAGCGAACCCGATTACAAAAATTGCGTC